>JAEIGA010004611.1_pt1 | contig 21299 bp, 23 predicted proteins | sample 9270691 | NCBI WGS metagenome assembly JAEIGA01 (sample SAMN17057246, study PRJNA624740) | gut metagenome | biome: biome; isolation source: fecal sample | host: Bos grunniens | place: China: Xizang | collected 2019 | reverse complement strand
TTTTTACTGTTTTTCCTTCATTTGGGGATTGTTTTATTATCTGTCCGCGGTCATATTTTGCGCTGTATTCCGGAGTTACGATTTCAAATCGGAAATCTTGATATTGGGAAAGCTCTTCATATTGTACCCCTATAAGATTCGGAACTACTACGTCGTCGGTTTTTTCAAGCGGGTTTACTATCCAAAACATACCTACAATAAATATTACCGTAGTCAATATAAAGGCAAGTGCCACTCCGAAAAGAACAGATAATACCGGAGATTTGGTAAGCACTTTATCTGTATAGGCTGATTCTGTAAGAAGTTTTTTCTTTTTAGGCTTTGTTGGTTTTCTTTTTTCGGAATTTTGCAATGTATTTGATGAAGTTTCTTCAATTTTACTTTTTTCAATAGGTATTCCTATGTGTCCGAAAACAATATCGGGATTTTTTTGAAATTCATATAGATCTTTAAGCAACTCTGCCGCAGACTGATACCTGTTTTCAGCATTTTTTTGCATAGCGCGAAGCACTATATCCTCAAGGCCTTGCGGTACATCCGGATTTATATCTTTTAATCTCTTGGGCTCTACTTCTATCTGCTTTAATGCAACAGATACTGCATTTTCGGCATCAAACGGAAGCTGTCCCGTGAGCATTTCGTACATCATTATACCCACAGAGTATATATCGGTCTTATCGTCGGTGTATTCTCCTCTCGCCTGCTCCGGACTTATATAATGAACGGAACCCATCGCTTTATAGGTAACAGTTTTTTCTTCGCTGCGTGCAAATCTGGCGATTCCGAAGTCGGTTACCTTTATCGTACCGTCAATGAGTAGCATTATATTCTGCGGCTTTACATCTCTGTGTACTATACCTTTATCATGAGCATGCTGCAACGCTCTCAATATCTGAACGGAAAAGTAAACAACGTCTTTCCAATGCAGTATTTTTTGACGGTCAATATATTCCTTGAGAGTAATTCCGTCTATATATTCCATTACAATGCACTGAACTTCGTGCTCAAAGCTTACGTTATATATTTTAACTATATTGGGGTGCGAGAACATTGAAATAGCTTTAGATTCATTTTTAAAACGGCGCAACAAGTCCTCATCCGAAAGATGTTCATCTCTCAGAATCTTAATTGCTACTTCGCGCTCCATTAAATGATCGTGCGCTTTATAGACATTAGCCATTCCGCCAATTCCTATAAGCTCTTCTATTTCATATCTGTCATCTATTTTTTTTCCGATATATTTATCCATACTTTTTTACCATTCTTATTTTATTATAATAACTGCAGTTATATTGTCGTCTCCACCCTTATTATTGGCTTCATTTATAAGGAAATCGACCGATAGCTCTTCATCGCGCATCTTTTTGAGAAGCATTCCTATCTCTTCGTTTTTAAAGTAGTTTGATAATCCGTCCGAACAGATAAGTACGATATCTCCGTCCAATATATCGCTTTTTTGAACATCAATTTCAACTTCTTGCGCTACTCCGACAGCTCGAGTTATATAATTTTTATGCGGATGCGTTCTCGCTTCTTCAGGGGTTAACTCTCCCTTTTCCACTAAAACTTGAACTATGGAATGATCGGTAGTGATCAGGTCAAGGATGTTTCCGCGCAAACGATAAACACGGCTGTCACCAACATGAGCAATATACATATCGGTACCTTGAGTAACTACAACGGTAGCGGTAGTTCCCATTCCTCGCAGCTCAAGATTATCTTGAGAAACATCATAAATATATTCATTGGCTTTCGTTATTGCGTTTAATAAAACCTCAGAACAATTTGCATCCTCACTATAATTACCCAAAAATTCCTTATTTATTATTTTAAGAGCTCCCGAGCTTGCAACGCTTCCGCCGTTTCCGCCACCCATACCGTCACAAACTACGGCACACACAGAATCATCTCCGAGCATATTGATGCTGAATACGTCCTGATTTATCTCTCTCACTCTGCCTATATCGCTTTTACCGTACACTTTTATCATTGCAACTCACGCTCCTTTGATAAAACATTATCTCTTCTTAACTGTCCGCAGGCGGCGTTAATATCAGAACCCAGTTCGCGCCTTACGGTAGCATTAATTCCGTTTTTCAATAAAATGTTCTGGAATGTTTTAATTTTATTTTGAGATCCTCTCTTATATTCCCGTTCTTTTACTGCATTAAGAGGAATCAAATTAACGTGCCCTTTTGAATTTTTAAGCAGTTTAGCAAGTTCACCTGCATCTTCGGCGGAATCATTTACACCGTCTATCAAGGAATATTCAAAAGATATTCTTCTGCCGGTATACTCAAAATATTCCTTGCAAGCCTGCATTAGTTCCTTTATACTCCATTTTTGAGCTATCGGCATTATCTCTTTTCTGGTGTTATCGTTATAAGCGTGAAGAGATATTGATAGCGTAAGCTGCAGTTTAAGCTTCATTAAATCTTTAATTTTATCGACGAGTCCGCAGGTGGAAAGAGATACGTGCCTCAGACTTAGATTTTGTCCGTTTTCAGAAGAGAGTATCTCTAAAAACTTCATTACATTATCAAAATTATCAAGCGGCTCCCCGCTGCCCATAAGCACAAGACTTGCTATTTTTTCTCCGCAATCTAACTGCGCGCTGTAAACCTCATCAAGCATTTCCGCCGCAGTTAAATTTCTTGAAAGTCCGCCTAAAGTAGATGCGCAAAATTTACATCCCATCCGACAGCCTGCCTGTGTAGATATGCATAAGCTTTTTCCGCGCTTATACTGCATTAGCGCTCCCTCTACACACTCTCCGTCCGCCATTTCATATAAATATTTTACAGTACCGTCTATAGCGGATACAAGTCTTTTTTTTATTTTAACATTATTTATAAAACATTTTTGTTCAAGTTTCTCCCTCAAAGAAAGAGGAATATCACTCATTTCTGAAAAATCACAGACATTTTTCTGATGTAACCATTTGTATATCTGAACAGCTCTAAAAGAAGGACATCCCTCTAAAACCAAAAAGTCCTTTAATTCATTCAGATTCATAGATTTTATGTCTGTTTTTTCTGTTTGCATACTATTTTTTCCTCATTAGTTTAGCAATAAAGAACCCATCACTGTTATAATCTTCCGGTAATATAGTTCTCATGCCGTTATTTTCTTCTTCGCTGTCCACAACCGAAAATCTTACAAGCTCAAATTCGTCATTATCTTTTAAGAATCTCAGGACAACATCTTCGTTTTCTTTTTTGTTAACGGAACAGGTAGAATATACTAAAATCCCACCTGCTTTAAGATATTTGGCGGATGTTTTAAGTATTTGAAATTGAATATCATAAAGAGCCGCTATCTCTTTTTCGGATTTATACTTTATTTCGGGTTTTCGTCTGATTACTCCCGTTCCGGAGCAAGGCACGTCGCACAACACTCTATCAAAAAGTCCAAGCCCTTCATTGTACTGTGCTCCGTTGTTTTCCGTAACCTTCACGATGTCTATTCCTAAACGATTTTTACCCTCTTCTATCAATTGTAACCTATTTTTATGAATATCACAAGACAATATTTCACCTTTATTATTCATCTCTTGAGCAGCTGTAAAAGATTTTCCTCCCGGAGCCGCACAAACATCCAACAAGCGAACTCCTTCAGTAAGCTCGAGCGCTTTAACACAAAGTTGCGATGAAAGATCCTGAACATAATAAAACCCTTTTTTAAATAAGGAGTTTTCGGTAATATCTCGCCCTTCGTATATCATACAATTTTTAACCCCTGCAACCTCAGAAACTTTTTCCGCATTGTTTGCTAATAAAAGGGTTTTAAGCTCCTCACAGCTCGTTTTTAAGCCATTTACGCGTATGAATATCGGAGGTTTTCCAAAACTTGTCTCCAAAAACATATCAGCCTTATCATTTCCGATGCTTTCTTTTATTATTTTTATTACGTCTTCGGAGCAGGAATATTTAAAGGATTCATTTCGGGTTAATTCTTCAAGAACTCCTTTTTTGAGAAAGTTTCTGAGTACGGCATTAACAAATCCGCCCGCGCTTTTAACTTTCATCTCATTAGTAAGCTTAACCGCTTCATTTACCGCGGCACTGTTCGGTACCGAATCCATATACATAATTTGATATAAAGCACATCTTAAGATTGCTTTTACTTCAGGAGAAAGTTTTTTTACCTTAGAATATGCACTGATTATTTTGTCAAGAGTTATAAGCCGCTCTATAACGCCGTAAACCATTGCTCCCGCAAACATTTTATCGGCAGGATCCAAATCACAATTTTTAAACATATTTGAGGTAACGATATTAGAATATCCCCCGTTATCTATCCTCATTAACGCTTCTGCTGCATATCTGCGAGCACTCTTCCCCATTTAGCTGTACACTATCCTTTTATCTCAAATTTTGTACCTATCGGTAGCCGTTTTCCCCTGAGAAAATCTTCTCCGCTCATTCTTTTGGAGCCTTCTCCTTGTGCTGAGGTAATCTCAACGGCGCCGCTCTTGCATGAGATTATCATTTTTTTCTCGCTTAAAAGCTCTCCCGCTTCTTCACTTGATATTTCATCAGAAATAACACTTGAAAAAAGCTTTAATTTTAATCCGTTCACATAAGTAACGGCGCACGGCCAAGGAGATAATCCTCTTATTTTATTGTGAATTTCCTGTGCCGTATCTTTAGTAAAATCAACCTCAGACAGACTTCTGTCAAGCTGCTTTGTGTAAGTAGCGAGCGAGTCATCCTGTTTAATTCTCGGAGCAGTTCCGTTTTCAATCAATTTTACCGTTTCCTCAAGGCAGTCTGCTCCCAACAAAGATAACCTGTCAAAAAGCTCCCCGGAAGTTTCATTTTCACCTATCTCGGTTTCGTATTTTAATATTATGTCCCCCGTATCAAGTCCGACATCCATATACATTGAGGTAACACCGGTAATTTTATCTCCATTTAGTACAGCGTACTGAATCGGTGCTGCTCCTCGATATTTAGGAAGTAACGAGCCGTGTATATTGATACAGCCTAATTTAGGTATATCAAGTATGCTTTTAGGAAGTAGCTTTCCGTAAGCAACCACAACTATAAGGTCGGGTGCTATCTCTTTCAATAATTTTTCAGCCTCGCCGTTTTTTAAAGTATCAGGTTGGTGTACTGTAAGACCGTGTTCTAATGCAGTAACCTTCACCGCAGGCGGCATAAGCTTATATCCTCTTCCTGTAGGTTTATCAGGCTGAGTAAAAACCGCGGCAACGTCATATTTGAGTTTTATAAGCCTTTCCAAACAAGGAGATGCAAAATCGGGAGTCCCCATAAATACAATTTTCATACTCTATCACTCTCAAAAAATCTAATCCTTTTTAGGACGTATTCTTATTTTTCGTTTTTGCGAATTAGCCGTAACCTCTTCATTATCAATCATTTTTATTGCAACATCTTTAAAGATCGTTCCGTCAAGATGATCAAGCTCGTGACATAACGCTCTTGCAAGCAGCTCGTGTCCTTCAAGCTCAAATTTTTCGCCGTTACGATTAAAGGCCTCGACCTTTACAGTGCTCGGCCGCTCTACTATTCCCCATTCTCCCGGACAAGATAAGCACCCCTCTTGTCCGACTTGGCTTCCGCTTTTGGATACGATAACGGGATTGATAAGCTCTATTAATCCTTCTCCGATATCAATAACTACAACCCGCCTTAACAGTCCAACCTGAGGAGCGGCAAGACCTACTCCCTCTGCGTTATACATAGTCTGAGCCATATCATCAAGCAGAGTCCATAATTTTTCATTGTAATCAGTTATTTCTCGGCATTTTTTTCTGAGTATTTCGTCGCCTTCTGTTACTATGCTTCGAAGTGCCATTTTTTCTTCCTCCTAAACGATTCCGGAAAAGTTTCCGTCTATATAAACATTTATATTTCTAAATTCTTTAATACCTTCGGTTTGTTTTAAAATTTCACTCATAAAGGCTCTGAATTCAGTATTATTTTTACATTTTATAATTATTTTATATCGGTATTTGTTGCTTACTTTTAATATTCCCGATGCCACCGGACCATACGCTCTGAGCGGTAACTTTGGATATTTCTCAGATGCAATCTTTTTGAACGCTCCCATAAAATACCCTGCAGCATTAATGACCTCGCTCTCTTTTTCTCCAGAAAACCCTACCTCACACATATCACAATACGGCGGATAGAGCATTACAGAACGGTTCGCTATCTCATTTTCAAAGAAACTGTTGTAGTCCTGATTTGATGCATATTCGATTATCCTGTTTTCAGGAGAAAAGGTTTGTACAATAGCTCGTCCTTTTTTATCAGCACGCCCGCAACGTCCGATCACCTGAGTGAGTAAACTAAAGGTTCTTTCGTAGCTTCTGAAATCATTTCCGAACAAGGAACTGTCTGCTGATATCACTCCGACAAGAGTGACATTCGGAAAATCAAGTCCTTTTGCTATCATTTGGGTTCCGAGCATTATATCATATTTACCATCAGAAAAATCCCTAAACGAGTTTGCATAGGAGGATTTTGTCATAGTAGTATCCGCGTCCATTCTTAAAACTTTAGCAGACGGGAACATACTTTTTATCTCTTCCTCTAATCTTTGAGTCCCCACCCCGTCATATCTGACATACTTACTGCCGCATTTTGAGCAGACTCCGCCTGCATCTTCAGAGTAACCGCAATAATGGCACATTACTCTTTCATTAGCACGATGGTATGTGAGCGCTATGCTGCAGTTAGGACAGGTAGCTGCCTCTCCGCACTCAGAACATTTTATAATGGTATTATATCCTCTGCGATTTATCAGAAGTAAGGTTTGTTCGCCGTGTTCAAGATTATATTTCATTTCCTCCGCAAGCTCAAAGCTTATCGGAGAAAGATTGCCTGCTCGTTGTTCCTCTTTCATATCTATAATATTAACATCAGGCAATATAGCTCCGCCGTATCTTTTATTAAGATGATACAGTGAATATCTGCCTTTCTCAGCAAAATATCTGCTTTCAACCGACGGGGTTGCAGAGGCGAGCAACAAAAGGGAATTATTATACCTGCATCTTACCTTGGCGATATCTCTTGCGTGATATCTGGGAGTATTTTCTGATTTATATGTCGCTTCTTGCTCCTCATCCATAATAATAAGTCCCAGATTTTTCACCGGAGCAAACACCGCAGAACGAGTACCGATGACTATATCCGCTTCACCGCTCTCGACTCGCTTCCACTCATCAATTCTCTCGCCGACAGACAGCGCGCTGTGGAGTAACGCTACCCTTTCACCGAAATATTTCCTGAACTTTTCTACTGCTTGAGGAGTAAGAGAAATCTCGGGCATAAGAGCAATTACTCCCCTACCCTCGCTTATTACGTGACTTATTAGTTTAAGATATACTTGTGTTTTGCCGCTGCCGGTAATTCCAAACAATAGCGAAACACTGAATTTTCGGCTGTCATATTGTTCCTTAAGTCCGAGATATGCATTTTGCTGTGCTTTAGAAAGAACAATATCCGTATCTCTTTCAATTTCACCGTATCCTTCATAGGGGCTTCTGTAAACATCACCGGAATAATATTCAACTATTCCCTTTCTTTCCAATGTATCACAGACCGATTTTGTTACAGAGGTATAATAGAGGATCTCCTTTACTGCTGCGGCTCCGTTATCAAGCAAAAACTCAACTACTGCTTTTTGTTTTTCGGTCATTTTTCCCATCAAGACCTCAGCCTCATCATCGCTTACTGCAAGTCTTGTCATCATTTGAGTTTTATCTCCGATACGGCGTTTTGCGCTTTCATTGCATATCAAGGCTCCGACCTTGACAAGATTTTTCATCACGGATACTCCATCTAAATCAAATTTATCAACTATTCTGCTCTCGCTTTCAAATCCATCTTTTTCCTTAAGATACAAAACTATACTTTTTTCAGTATCGTTTACTTTTGAGTTGTCTAAATCAAATTCTTTGTTATAGGCGTAAGAAAATTTGAAATCGTAGTTGATTCCCGACGGAAGCATCGCTTTTATTGCGTCATATCGCGTTACATAAGAGGTTTCTGCAAGATACTCGGAAAGAGTAAGCAACTCCTTAGAAACCATAGGTTTTTTATCTAATATTTCGCTGATGGGTTTCAATGGAACCTCAGGGTTCTCTTCACATATTTCAACTATTATTCCTTGTCTTTTTCTGTTTGACATTCCAAATGGAACAACTACTCTCATTCCTTCAGAAGCCTTTTCATGCATCTCTTCGGGAATGATATAGCTAAACAGTTTATCAAAATGAAAAGCGGCTTTGTCGACCGCTACTTTTGCAACCTTATACACAGCGACAAGCCCCTCCTCTTTTTATTACTCTTTTGCTACCCCGATATTTTTACTCTCAATTAAATAATATTTTCCAAAAGCAAAATCTTCAACAGCAAGCTGCACAGGTTTTTCTGTTAATGAGATTTTTTCCTTTTCGGATTCTTCTGCAATTTCTCTGGCTCTTTTAGCAACCGCAACTACTAATGAATAGTAGCTTTCATCTTTTTTAAGTATCTGTGCAAGAGAAGGCTTCAACATCATAATAACATTTCTCCTTTTCCTTTTTTACATTTTATTTAAACTTTCTAATAAATCCGACATTCTTTCACTGCGGCATCTTCCTGCAGCTATTATTGCCTCTACGTTAGCAATTGCCTCATCAAGAGCGTTATTAACAACGATATAGTCAAACTTATTCGCTTGTTTTAGCTCGTTTTTTGCGGCATTTAATCTTTTAGCTACGCTTTCGGCATCTTCGGTTCCGCGCTTAGCAAGTCTTCTTGAAAGCTCCTCTATCGTGGGCGGAACTATGAATACAAACAAAGCATCAGGAAATATCTCCATAATTTGAAATGCACCTTGTACATCTATATCAAGTGCCACATCAAAGCCTTCCGCAAGCTTTTTTTCAACCGCTTTTTTGGGAGTACCGTAATAATTGCCGCTGTATTCGGCATACTCCAACATCTCTTTGGAGTCTACCATTTCAAAAAATTGCTCTTTTTTTACAAAATAGTAGTGCTCTCCGTCCACCTCTCCCGGTCTCGGATTTCGTGTAGTCGCGGAAACTGAAAAAGAGATATTTTTATTCTTTTCCATAACAGCTGCAAGAATAGTTCCTTTTCCGACTCCGGACGGACCGGAAATAACCAATAACTGTCCTTTTTTATTCTTCATCTTCAATTTCCTCATCATCGGTAAGCCTGTTAGCTACCGTTTCGGGCTGAACTGCAGATAATATAACATGGTCAGAATCTGTTATTATTACTGCTCTCGTTCTTCTTCCGTAAGTAGCGTCTATAAGAGTACCTCTCTCTTTTGCATCTTGTATTATTCTTTTGATGGGAGCCGACTCCGGACTTACTATTGCTACAAGTCTTCCTGCAGACACCATATTTCCAAACCCTATATTAATAAGCTTCATTACTTATCCTCCGTAAAACACTACTCAAGATTTTGAATCTGTTCTCTTATCTTTTCGATTTCGGACTTCATATCAATTACCGTTTTGGCTATTACGGTATCCTGTGCCTTGGAGCCTATAGTATTCACTTCACGGTTAATTTCCTGAACTAAAAAGTCCAGTTTTCGTCCGACTGCATTTTCGTTTTCTAATATATTTCCAAACTGCTCTATATGGCTCCTCAATCTTACCGTTTCTTCGTCAACAGCAATTTTTTCTGCAAATAAAGCAGCTTCCGTCAATATTCTCTGCTCATCAAACTTACTGTTTTCCAAAATCTCACTAAGCTTATCATATAAACGTTTTCTGTAAGCACTAACTGTTTGGGGGGAACGCTCCTCAACCACCTCGACTTTACTTAATATAAAATCAAGCTTTGTTTCAAGGTCCTGTTTTAATTTTTCTCCCTCGATACGACGCATACAAACAAACTTGTCCACTGCAACTTCAGTAATCTCTTTTACCGCGTTCCAAATTTCATCCTCATTTTCCTCGGCTTTTTTCACATTAAATACCTCAGGAAAACGGGCAACATTAGATAACGCGATATCGTCAGAAAGTCCTGCAGAAGCATTGAACTCCCTCAGCGCCTTTATGTACCCCTCGGCAAGCTCTGTATTCATTTCAACCTCAGAGCCTGCTCCGGAAACATTAAATATAGTTACGGATACGTCAACCTTACCTCTTGAAACGTTGCTCTGTATAAAAGATTTTAATTTTTCTTCAAGGTAACCGTAATTCCTCGGAAGCTTAGCCGAAAACTCAAAAAATCGGTGATTTACGGACTTTATCTCAACCGTAATATCTTTACCTCCGATTATATTTTGAGCCCTTCCGTAGCCCGTCATACTGCTTATCATAAGTGAATACCTCAATCTTATTTTTTACATCGGATGAACTAAATTCTTTTTATCGCAATGAGCGGAATCAACGCCGTGTTTATTATCGCTTCTTTTTTCAAAAAAGTCTGCAGCTACCTGCGGGAACTGTGCTAAACTCAGCACATCCTCTTCCTGCTCATAATATTTCTGCGGGAATTCATCTCTTAATTTTTGAAGCTCGGGAGCAATAAGATCAGCCGGTCTGCAGTCTATCGGCTCCGCATCTCCGATTATTTTCTTTCTGAATTCAGGATCGGGAGCTACAGGAGTCTTTCCGTATTCGCCTCTGAGAAGTCCTTTAAACTCCTTGGTAACCATCTTATATCTCTCGCCGGTTATAACGTTATAAACCGCCTGAGTTCCCACTATCTGAGAGGTCGGAGTAACGAGCGGCGGATATCCTGCATCTTCTCTTACTCTCGGTACTTCATTGAGTACTTCATCGAGCTTATCTTCCTTACCCGCTTGCTTAAGCTGAGATACTAAGTTAGAAAGCATTCCGCCAGGAACCTGATACAACAAAGTATTTGCATCTACTCCCAACAGCTTTTGATTCAAAAGTCCTTCTGCGCAATATTTATCTCTCAGCTTAACTGCATATCCTCTTACTTCATTGAGTTTTTCCAAGCTAAGTCCTGTATCATATTCAGTACCCTGCAACACAGCAACCATAGTTTCGGTAGCAGGATGACTCGTTCCGAGCGCCATAGGTGACATAGCGGTATCAATAACGTCGCAGCCCGCCTCTATTGCTTTAAGACACGCCATAGAAGCCATTCCCGAAGTGTAATGCGTGTGAAGCTGTATCGGAATCTTTACCTCGTTTTTTAATTCCTTCACCAGCTCATACGCTACATACGGAGTAATAAGTCCTGCCATATCCTTTATGCAAATAGAATCGGCTCCTTCATTTTCAAGCTGCTTTGCATATTTTACAAAATACTCTATATCATGAACCGGACTTATCGTGTAAGACATAGCCGCCTGTAAATGAACATTCTCTTTTTTAGATGCGCGTATTGCAGTCGCAAGATTGCGAATATCATTCAAAGCGTCAAATACTCTTAAAATATCTATACCGTTAGCCGCAGAACGAGCAATAAAATACTCCACAACGTCGTCAGCATAATGACGGTATCCCAACATATTCTGTCCTCTAAAAAGCATCTGGAGCTTTGTATTAGGCATATTTTGGCGTATCGTTCTGAGCCTTTCCCACGGATCCTCATTCAAAAAGCGCATACAAGCATCAAAAGTAGCTCCGCCCCACACCTCTGCGGAATAAAATCCTACTTCGTCTATAGCTTTAAGCATAGGCAGCATATCGTCCGCTGTCATTCTGGTCGCTATCAACGACTGATGAGCATCACGTAATAAAGTTTCGGTAATTTTAACTTGTGACATAAGTATACTGTCCTTTCTGCATTAACCTATTACTATAAGCAAATCATCAGAGTTGACTGAATCGCCCTTTTTAACCGCTGTTTGTAATACTTTTCCGTCTTCCGGCGACATAATCTCATTTTCCATCTTCATAGCTTCAAGAGTTACAAGTACATCGCCCTTTTTCACACTCTGACCTACCGCAACCTTTACATCAAGAATCGTTCCGGGCATGGGAGCTTTTATCTTGAGTCCGTCTTTTGCAACAGGTGCACTCTCTTTTACTTCTGCCTTAGGCGCAGCTGCAGGAGCTTCCTTAACCGCAGGTGCAGCAGCTACCGGTGCTTCCGCTTTTATCTGAGTTCCCGAAACCTCTCCGGCTTCCTCAACTGTTACTTCATAGGCGTTTCCGTTTACCGTTATATTATACTTTTTCATATTAATTTCCTCCACATCAATTACATCAGTATATTAGAATGCTTTTTAGGCAGACTATCAACACGTTTTCCTGCAAATACCTCTAAAGCCGCATAAATCTTATTGCGCATATTTTCAGAAGTTACTACTGCGTCGATGTATCCTCCTTTTAATGCTGCCTGCGCATCAAAATCTTGCTTATATTCCTTTTCTACCTCTTCGCGCGTTTTATCTTTATTTATTTTATCTCCGCACATAAGAGCTACCGCTGTTTCGGGATTTAACACCCCTATATAGGAATCCTCAAGCGCAAACACTTCATCACTGTTAGAGCTTTTACCCGCAAGCGCAACGTAAACCGCTCCGTATGCTTTTCCGGTTATCACCGAAACCTTAACATTTGACGCTTCTGCGTAAGCTCCTGCAAGCTTGGCTGATTTCTTGATGATATCAGCGCCCTCTCCCGCAAACTCACCCGAATCTATAAAGGTCACAAGCGGAATATTGAAGGAATCGCAAAAGCTTACTGTTTTAAGTATCTTTTCACAGCAATCTGCATCTAACTCTCCCACGGCATTTACAAACGCACAGCTTTCTCCGTTTATAAGCGCAAATCCGCACTGAACTTCTTCTCCGAAGCCTTCGTTTAAGTACAAAATACTGTCATCGTCAAACACATTTTCCAAAACGTTATTTCCGAAGCTTTCTTTACAGGTGTCTTCATAGGCAGGAAGTCCGGATAAATTATTTATCGGAAGTCTTGAAAGGAGCTCTCTGGTCTTATCAAGCGCATCGGAATCATCTTCTGATAAAAGCTGTACAAGTCCTGCTTTCTCTGCAGCCTCGCCCTTAAATACCGCTTTCGGATTTAAAAACAGCTCCGCCTCTTTATTCATAATTATAAAATCGCTTGTCATTGACGCAACCGTTGCACAACCTGCGCAACTGCCTGATATTACAGAAATATAAGGAGCAATTCCGGACAAGCGGTTTGCTGACTTTATAAGCTCTCCGTAAGCCTCAAGCGTTTGTACCCCTTCTGTTACTGCTCCTCCGAAGGAGTCGTATATTCCCACGACCGGGGTTCCCGTTTTTATCGCATTTTCAAATACTTTTCTTATTTTTTTACCGTGAGCAGCTCCGAACGAACCGCTTTTTTCCGAAATATTCTGTGAAAATGCCCATACCGGAATTCCTTCAACCGTTCCGTATCCGATAACAACACATTCCCCCGTATTTTCGTTGATAAGTTCGTCCATAAAATTGACTTCGTTATCATCAAAAAGCTGTTTTAGCTTTTCTGTGGCCGTAAGTTTCATATACATTCCTCCGATATATTTTAAACATTACAATTATATACCTATTTTCCAAAAATAACAAGCACTTCTCTTTAATTTTACAAGCAATTTTTACATCCGAAAAACAGTTCCTGAATATCGTGTGTAAGATATTTTTCGCAGTCCAGCACTTCGCTTGCTGCCTTTTTGGAATTTTCCGAAAATTCTGCTCTTCTTACCCCTTTTAAGTCAGCCGCATTAAATACCGCTCTTATTAAAAGGTTGCAATAAAAGCTGTTCTCTGCAGTCATCTCCAAGATATTTATCTTTTCTTCCTCTAAATTCATTGTATAAATGCAAACTCCCTTGGTCTCCTCTCCGTCGTATACGCAAAAGGCAGAGGCTCCTTCGTGAGATTTACACAGCTCCTTTAACTCGGATTCTTCTGTTATCGGCAATATCTTTATCATTTTCTTACCTCGGCTTTCTGTCCCGCTTGATTTCTCAGCATTTTTACTTCTTGTGAAGTAAGCTCGCGCCATTCTCCCGGCTTTAGCATACCGAGCCTTATCCCACCGACAGCAGTACGCTTGAGCCTTAACACCTCAAGTCCAACCGCTTCGCACATTTTTCTGATCTGGCGGTTCCTTCCTTCACTTATCACCATCTGAATAACGGCTCTCTGCGGCTCTCTTACCAACACGGTAACTATTGCAGGAAGAGTCATTTTGCCGTCTATTTCAACTCCTGAAGCCAGCTTAATGAGCTGTTCCTCGTTAAGTCCCGCATCTACCGTTACCCTATAAGTTTTATTTATATGATACGACGGATGCATCATTAAGTTAGCAAACTCTCCGTCGTTGGTCAACAAAAGCAGTCCCTCAGAGTTTTTATCAAGTCTTCCGACCGGGTAAACTCTTTCGTCAATATCTCCCAAAAGCTCCGTAACACATTTTCTGCCAAGCTCATCGCTCATAGTCGTTACGTACCCTCTCGGTTTATTGAGCGCAACATACCATCTTCTTTTATTCTTTCCGTACTCCTTGACTACCTTTTCGCCGTCTACCGATATTATGTCTTTTCTCGGATCTATCTTTTGTCCTATAACACAAATCCTTCCGTTTATTTTGACCCTTCCCTCTTCTATCAGCTTTTCAGCCGCTCTTCTTGAGGCAAATCCCATATCCGAAAGAACCTTTTGTACTCTTATTCCTTCGCTCATTTTCATCCTCCGTTTTCTACTTCCTCTGTTCTTATATACTAAATAAAGCTTTTAATAATCTCTCAAACCAAATTATTATCATGCTTACACTTTCTTTTTCACTTACCGTTTCTTTAGCTGTCAGATCAAACTCCAATATCTCTTCGCTGCCTATACTTACCTTCGCATAACCCAATTTTTCTCCTTCGTAAACGGGAGCATACTTATATCTTTCAAAATATGTTTTTATTTCAAGGTTAGCATATTCTTCGTCGGTAAGAGCTATTTTAAAAGTTTCTCCCTCGGCTTCGATATACCCTTGCATACCGTTTATCAAGTCTGCTCTCAGGCCTTCTCCGACCTTTATCTCCCGCACTTTTAATTTATCAAACCATTCTTCATATACAGTTTTATGTGTATTCCAGTCATCAGGACAATTAAGCGTCACACATATTAACTCAACGTCGTCTTTTTCGGCATAAGAAACAAGACATCTTCCTGCCTTCTTTGTAAATCCGGTTTTTACCCCTTTTATCCAATCCTTCCACAAAAGTAGCTTATTATGATTGGTAAGAGTGTGTTTAGCGGGGGGATTTCCAAACTCAACCTGCAGCTCATACTCCGAACAAATCGAAGAAAATACCTCGTTTTGCATAGCGTATCTTGCTAACAAAGCCATATCATACGCAGTGGAATAATGTTCGCCTATATCAAGTCCCGAAGGCGAACCGAACGAAGTGTTTTTCATTCCGAGCTCTGCAGCCTTTTCATTCATCAGATCCACAAATTTATCTATACTTCCCGCAATATGAATCGCAGCCGCATTTGCCGCATCATTACCCGAAGACAGCAGCATTCCGCAGCAAAGAGAATAAAGCGACACCTTATCTCCCGCCTTCAGTCCCATTGAGGAGCCCTCCGTTTTCACAGCTTCCGGAGATACTTCAAAATATTCGTTTATATTCCCCTGTTCAAGCGCAATTATTGCCGTCATTATTTTTGTTGTACTTGCCATCGGTAGTTTTTCATGCTCGTTTTGTCCGAAAATAATCCTTCCGGTTTTCGCTTCCAACACAACAAATCCCTTAGCCGAAATTTCACCGGCAGCATAAATCTCATATACTGTTTCAAAAAATATACCCGCTATTAATATTACCGACAATATACACTTTATAAAAACTTTTACACGCACCATATCACCCGCCTAATAAAAATAATTATGCGACAGGTGATATGACTATTCTTTAAAACCGATTAAAAGATTACGCTTCTGATTCGGTGTTCTTATTCTCTTTATTTTTCTTGATAACTCCGGAAACCTTGTTGATAACCTCGGGAATCATCTCAACAAATTTGTCAGCTCCGCTTGCGCCTGCTACGTTCAAGAGCTTTACTCCATCAGCGGTAATTACCAAAAATGCTATCGGCTGTATCGTTACTCCGCCGCCGCTTCCTCCGCCAAACATATCCTGACGCGCTTTAGAGGGAAAATCGGATCCGCCCGACGCAAAACCAAACGATACCTTAGATACGGGAATAATTGTTACATCCTCAGAAGGCTTGATAGGATCACCGATTATGGTATCCACATCTACAAGCTGCTTAAGATTTTTCATTGAAGAATCCAAAAGTTCAGTTACGCTTTTTTCACTCATTTTATTTTCCTCCTGTTTTTTTATTACTGCCTTGAGATAAAAGGCTTGTGGTTTGATTTTGTTCCATATTTATCTTCATATAAGATACGATTATCCTTATTACTGCAATTGCTGCAGCTGCAGGTATAACTCGAAACTTGACAAGTACATACGTTTTATTTTCTTCTCCGGTAAAATTCGGAAACACCGATACCCTCGACCTTTTTACTATAATAAGATTTTTCAAAACGGCAAGAGCGGTATTTATTCCGGCAGACGCCTTTCCGTAGGATAACGCAGTATCGCAGGCGTCATCTCCGACAACTTCCATAAATACCTTAATATCAGATATAATAATAACCTTTTTCAGTTTACCTTCAATCGAACGTATTATGTCCGTTATTATCTTTAAAACATCTATTATCGACTGCTTTTTCTTTTTCCCTTTTTCTTTATCTTCCTTTTCAGCAGATTTCTTTTTCTTCTTTTTATCTTTGCCCTTGCTTTTATCTTTTAACGGAAAAACCTTTATTTTTACAAATAAATACGATATCCGAACAGTAAGCTCACCCTTATATTCTATGCCGACATACACGGGAATCATCAATATTACTACCAAAACTAATATTACAGCTCCGGCAATTATCCATCCCATGATACGTCCTCCCTTATATCAATCTCATCTGTTTTTCCTCTTCGTTATCTATCTCCGTATCTGCGTCGTAATCAACACTCGGAAGCTGTCCCAACGATTCAATCGAAAAGCACCTCAAGAAATTCTCGGTAGTTCGGTAGGTTATAGGTCTTCCGGGAGCCTCAAGACGTCCTGCTTCTTCCACCAGTCCGCGTTCAACAAGGGTATTGATTACTCCGCCGCAATCAACTCCTCTGACCTGATCCGCAAACGCTTTGGTTACCGGCTGATTGTACGCTATTACAGCCAACGTTTCAAGCGCCGCCTGAGATAATGCGGCTCCTCTCTTGATTTCAAGCGCCGCCTTAATATACGGTGCATATTTTTCACTGCTGCACATTTGATAACTATCCTCAAGGCGCACGATTTTTATTCCGCGCTCCTCCCTGTCGATGCGTTCCTTTAAGTTTTCTACTATTCTTTCGGTTTCGCTTATCCCCAGCTCCATAACCTCAGCAAGTCTGACAAGCTCTATCGGATCTCCGCTTGCAAAAAGTACGGCTTCACATATCTTTTCGTATTCCGAAATATCATTAAAATTTTCTGTATTCATCTTAATCCTCCGCCTGCTGCTTCCTTATAAATTTTACTTTTCCGCTGTCTTCAACTTCTATTCGATTGGATTTTATAAGCTCAAGTACCGCTAAAAAAGTAGCTACCATTCCGCTTCTGTCTTCTGCATCATCAAATAAACCCTCAAAATCCACGTTACTATCCTTATACAGACGCTTCATTATATGTATTATTCTTGAAGATACCGATACCACTCTTGTTGACACAATAGCTTTAAACGCCTCTGCCGGCGGCGGAGCCATTCTTTTCTTTTTACCTAACGCACTTATATAGGCGTACATTATATCGCTTGTCCGATGTATCGTTGTGTAGCTTTTATCCGCTTCTATCTCTTCCGGACTCCTTACAAAAAGCGCATCGCCTTTATAAAGCTTCTCCAGCATATACGCTACTTCTTTGCATAACTGAAGCTCCAGCAGCTGTCCGGTAAGCTCTTCTTTGAGTTTTTCTTCCTCTTCCTCATGTTTAGGTAACAAAGATACCGTTTTTATATATACAAGCCTTGATGCCATCTCCAAAAAATCACTTGCAATTTCGGGATATTCTTCTTCTATTCCCTCAATATATTCCAAATACTGCTCAAGTAAATCGGAAATGTTTATATCAAGTATATCAAGCTTGTGCTTCGATATCAAAAACAATATAAGATCAAGAGGACCCTCATATTCCGCAATTTTAAATTTCAGCTGTTCCATAAAGTCCCCCAATTAATATAATGCTCTGAATATTAAATCAATGGGATATGTCGCGTTATCAAGCAACCAGATAACTCCGTCATTTATATATCCGAGCGGAACATCCAACAGTCCGCTGAAAAGCACGCCTATTAAAACCACTGAAATAATTCTTTCGTAACGCATAAATTGAAAATACATTCTTTCGGGAAAGAAATAAGTAGCAAGTCTTGAACCGTCAAGCGGCGGTATCGGCAACAAGTTAAACACCGCAAGAGAAATATTTACAATTATTATGATACTGATTATTTCCAATAACGTTTGTCCAAATGCGGTATAATAAACATAATTTAACTTCAAGGTATATCCAGCTACTTTAAAAAGTATCATTCCGATAAACGCCATTATTAAATTTGACATCGGTCCTGCAAGAGCAGAAAGAGCAAATCCTTTTTTGGGATTTCTGAAATTATTCGGATTTATCGGTACCGGCTTTGCCCAGCCTATTCCCGTCAAGACAAGTGCCACAAAACCAATCGGATCCAAATGCTTGAGCGGATTAATAGAAAGTCTGCCTATGCTTTTTGCAGTATTATCTCCCATGCGGTATGCTGCGTATCCGTGAGCCCATTCATGTATAGGCAATATTGCAAACGCCACAAACGCTCTTATTGCTACCATATATAAAATCTCGGATAATTGCATATTAGCAAATGACGGCATTCTTTATACGCCTCCTAACCGTTGTCCTTTAAAATGATATTATACCTTATTTGCTTTAAAAATACAACCCTTACTTCATTATTACTATGCTTATTTACATTTTTTTATATTTATTTTTAAAAAAGCCTTGCTTTTATATTTTTTTTCTGATAATATAGTTTTGTTATCGTTTTCGGTTAATTACCAAAGGAGGTGCAAGTATGGCTAAATGCGATATCTGCGGAAAAGGCGTGACTTTCGGAATTAAAGTTTCGCACTCTCACAGACGTTCCAATAGAACTTGGAAACCTAATGTTAGACGTGTTAAGGCGTTAGTCGACGGCTCGCCCTGTCATCTTCATGTTTGCTCTCGTTGCCTTCGTTCCAACAAGGTTACCAGAGCCGTTTAATTTGAATTTATTTCAGAAAATTGAGGCTGTACTCTTTCAAGGAGTACAGCCTCTTTTTTATCCTCTCGGTTCATATCTTTCCATAAGCGAAATCGCAGCCCTTATTCCGTCTACTGCCGCACTCATTATTCCGCCGGCGTATCCTGCTCCTTCTCCGCAAGGGTACAGTCCGTCTGCATTTAAAGATACTCCCGTTTCGTCACGCAATATTCTTATCGGAGAAGAGGTTCTCGTTTCATATCCGGTAAGTATCGCGTACGGGTCAGAAAATCCCTGCATCTTCCCTTCAAATGTTTTTATTCCGTCTTTAAGTGCGTAAATTATTTTTTCCGGTAACCCTTTGGTGATATCCGTTTCGTTGATTCCCAACGGATATGTAGGAGCCACCTTTCCTAAAGAGTACCTCTTTTCTCCCGCAAGAAAATTACCCACGGTTTGTGCCGGAGTCTTGTAATTCCCGCCGCCTAAAATATATCCGTTATGCTCAATTCTTCTCTGAAATTCGATTCCGTCAAGTACACCTGCTCCAAAATCTCTCGAATCGACAGATACCACAAGCGCCGCATTGGCGTTCTTGCCGTCTCTCGCTCTCTCACTCATTCCGTTTGTCACTACCATGTTTTCCTCAGACGCTGCCGCAACTACATATCCTCCGGGGCACATACAAAATGTATAAGCCGCTCTTCCATCGTTATATCTTTTGGAAAATTTATATTCAGCATTCCCGAGTTTCGCATGTCCTGCAAACTTACCGTAAAGCGCTGTATTAACATCTTCCTGTAAATGCTCAATTCTGACTCCGACCGAAAAAGGTTTATTTTGCATCGCTATTCCCGTCTGATACATCGTTTCAAAGGTATCTCTTGCGCTGTGCCCTATACAAAGCAGTACCGCATCGCTGTCAATATCCTCGCCTTTACACCTTATTCCTGCCACTTTTCCGTTTTCAATTATTATTTTCTCTACTTTGGAATTGAAAATTACCTTTCCTCCCAAGGATTCAATCTCCTTGCGTATGTTTTTTACAACACCTCGAAGAAGATCCGTTCCTATATGAGGATTAGATTTATACAGTATGTCTTTCGGAGCTCCAAACTTCACAAAATCCTCAAGCACATATCTGCACCTTTCGTCCCCTATCCTCGTCGTCAGCTTACCGTCTGAAAAAGAACCGGCTCCACCCTCTCCGAATTGAACATTACTGTTTATATCCAATTTTCCGGATGCCCAAAAGCGTTTTACAGCTTCACTTCTTTCATCTATTGCTCCGCCTCTTTCAATTATAGTCGGTGCATAGCCGTTTCTTGCAAGAATAAGGCCCGCAAACATTCCTGCGGGTCCGAATCCTACTACAACAGGAGACGAAGATAGCTTCTCCGTCCCGTATTTTATATTAATTTCAGCATCTTTTTTTAAAGTTACCTTTTTATCCGAAAGCTTCCGCGCTATCTCTTTTTCTCCCGATCTAAGCTCCGCTCCTACCGAATATACGATGGATATATTATCCCTCTTTCGTGCGTCAACAGAGCTTTTCGCAATATACATTCTCTTTATCTGCGACGAAGACACATTCAATATCTTTTTAGCTTTTTCAAATGCCGCTTCTTCGCTGTCATCTAAACTCAATCGTATATCAGGTATTACAATCGCCATAAATTACTCCGCTTTCTCGCTCACGTCTATGATTACCGAATAATCTCCATACGCCCAGACCGTACTTTTAGACGGAATATATATAGATACCGGCACACGCCCCTGACCTAACACTATATTTCCGCTGCCCATATCTATCTCCGCTATTATATCCTGCGCTGTTATGGAATTCAGTACTTCCTCTTCACCGTACAACGTAATACCGCTTATCTTTTTGGTTACCACAGAAACATCATAATTTGCCGGCTGATTTATTATTCTGATATCCTGCACGGATATTTCGCGCGAAACATATTCCTTCATATTAAACGCTACCGCAACTTCTTCAATATTTTCTATATTT
>JAEIGA010004610.1_pt1 | contig 21300 bp, 21 predicted proteins | sample 9270691 | NCBI WGS metagenome assembly JAEIGA01 (sample SAMN17057246, study PRJNA624740) | gut metagenome | biome: biome; isolation source: fecal sample | host: Bos grunniens | place: China: Xizang | collected 2019 | reverse complement strand
TACTTCCCATACGAAATCAACGATAGCATCGAACCTATCTACAAAGAACTTCCAGGTTGGAAAACAGATATGACAAAAATGAAATCTGAAGACGAATTCCCAGCAGAATTCAATGCATATCTAGACTTCCTAGAAGACGAATTAGAAGTTCCTATCAAGATAGTTTCTGTAGGTCCAGACCGCGAACAAACTATTGTTAGATACATCTAAATGTATCTAACAGTTAGGAGTTAGCAATTAGGAGTTAGGAGTTGATTTTGTTGAAAAAATATCTTCTAATTATTTAAATAATAAGTCAATCCATCATTTAGAAGGATTGACTTTAATGTATAGGCATAACTCCTCACTCCTAACTTCACACTCCTAACTAAAATTTTATAAAATTTTTATTATGTATTGGATTTTATTTATTGGTATTGCAATTTTAAGTTTTATTGTGCAACAAAGCTTGCAAAGTAAATTTAAAAAGTATTCCCAAATTCCTATGACAAACGGAATGACAGGGAAAGAAGTAGCAGAAAAAATGCTACGCGACCATGGTATTACAAATGTAAAGGTGGTTTCTACCTCTGGTATGCTTACAGACCACTACAACCCAACAAATCAAACAGTAAACTTGAGTGAAGGTGTTTACTCGTCAAACTCTGTGGCTGCCGCTGCCGTTGCAGCTCACGAATGCGGTCACGCTGTGCAACACGCTTACGCTTACAAATGGCTTAGCATGCGTTCTGCTCTTGTGCCAGTAGTAAGTTTTGCTTCACAATGGGTGCAATGGGTGTTATTATTAGGTATCATTCTGATAGAAACTACACCTATATTATTAGAGGTGGGAGTAGGGCTTTTTGCACTTACCACATTGTTTAGTTTTATCACACTTCCAGTGGAAATCAATGCAAGTACTCGTGCAGTTGAGTGGCTTACAGGCAAAGGCTACGTTGAAGGTGAAAAACGCTCTATGGCAGTAGATGCTCTAAAATCTGCAGCCTACACCTACGTAGTAGCAGCGCTAAGTTCACTTGCTACACTTATTTACTATATAATGATACTAGCTGGTAGAAGAGATTAGAGAGGCAATAAAATATCATTGGAAATATAAAAAAAAACTTGTATCTTTGTGATGTTAAGATAAGTTAATGTGTAATACATTTTTTAAGAGAAATTAAATATGAAATATGCCCTTATTACTGGTGGTTCAAGAGGATTAGGTCGTGCTATTTGTGTTAAATTGGCACAAATGGGAATTCCAGTACTTATTAATTACCAATCAAACAAACAAGCTGCTGAAGAAGTTTGCAATGAAATTTGCGCTTTAGGAGGTAATGCTACTATAATAAAGTTTGACGTTTCAAATAAAGAAGAGGTTTTGTCTGCACTTGAAACTTGGGAAAATGAACATCCAGAAGATTATATCGCATATTTAATCAATAATGCTGGCATTAGAAGAGATAATTTAATGTTTATGATGCCAGATGAAGATTGGTTCTCTGTTATAAATACTTCTCTTAATGGTTTCTTCTATGTTACACGTCAACTTCTTCCTAAAATGATGATGCGTAAACGTGGAGGCCGTATTGTAAATATAACATCTTTGTCTGGACTTAAAGGCATGGCAGGTCAAACTAACTATAGTGCGGCAAAAGCAGCTCTAATTGGTGCTACTAAAGCCCTTGCACAAGAAGCAGCAACACGTAATGTTACAGTAAATGCTGTTGCGCCAGGTTTTATCGAAACAGATATGACAAAAGAACTTCCTCAAGATGAACTTAAACAGTTGGTTCCAATGAAACGATTTGGAAAACCAGAAGAAGTAGCATCTTTGGTAGGTTTTCTTTGCTCAGATGATGCTAGCTATATTACAGGAGAGGTTATTAGTATTAATGGTGGACTTTATTAAAAAATAAATTATAACTAATGAAGCGTGTAGTAATTACAGGAATGGGAATCTGGTCTTGCCTTGGCACGACTATAGAAGAAGTTAAAGAATCATTATATAACGGAAAATCTGGTATTGGTATTGAAGAAATAAGAAAGGAATATGGCTACCAGTCTCCTCTTACAGGTATAGTAAAAACTCCTGTATTAAAAGGACTTATAGATAGACATCTTCGTAGGGGATTGTCGGAAGAAGCAGAATATGCTTTTATGGCTAGTTTACAAGCATTCCAAATGGCAAATATCAATCAAGATTATTTAGATAATAATGAGATTGGTTGTATTTTTGGTAATGATTCTTCTGCAAAACCTGTAATAGAAACACATAAAATTATGGAAGAAAAACGTGATACCCAATTGTTAGGGCAATCATTTATCTTCCAATCTATGAACTCTACAGTTACAATGAATTTAAGCACTATATTTAAACTTAAAGGTGTAAACTTTACTATTAGTGCCGCGTGTGCTAGTGGTAGTCACTCTATAGGTTTAGCGTATATGCTTATTAAAAATGGTCTTCAAGAAGCCGTATTATGTGGTGGTGCACAAGAGACTAATTTTTATTCTATGGCATCTTTTGATGCACTTGGAGCATTCTCAAAAAATATAGATAATCCAGAAAAAGCAAGTCGTCCGTTTGATAAGGATCGTGATGGTCTTGTTCCAAGTGGTGGTGCAGCTGCACTTGTTTTAGAAGATTATGACCATGCTGTGGCAAGAGGCGCAAATATTATTGCAGAGGTTGTTGGGTATGGTTTCTCGTCAAATGGTACTTCTGTAATTAGTCAACCTAGTGATGAAGGTTGTTTAAGAGCCATGGAAAGAGCTATGAAAGATGCAAACGTGGAACCTAAAGATATAGATTATATCAATGCACATGCTACTAGTACAAAACAAGGTGATATGTATGAAGCTATGGCAATAGGTAAATTATTTAAAGGTGAAAAAGCTTTAGTGAGTAGTACAAAAAGTATGACAGGGCATGAATGTTGGATGGCAGGAGCTAGTGAAGTTGTTTATTCACTTATAATGATGCAAAACAATTTTGTTGCTCCAAATATCAACCTAGAAAATAAAGACGAATATTCAGAACCTTTAAATATTCCGACTAAAGCAGTTGAAACAGAATTAAATACCATTTTAAGTAATTCATTTGGATTTGGTGGAACAAACAGTGCTTTAATATTAAAAAAAATGACAAAATAATTTAATCACACTTAACTATTATGGAACGTAAAGAAATTGAAGAAAAAGTAATTGATTTTCTTATTAATGAACTAGAAATTGAAGAGGAAAACATCTTCCCAGATGCTAAATTAAAAGATGATATGGGAATCGATAGTTTAGATTTCGTAGATATAGTTGTAATTGTTGAGAGAAATTTTGGTTTCAAAATCAAAGCTGAAGATATGGCTGGGGTGGATACATTCACTAAATTTTGCGACTATATTGAAAGCCAAATTAAATAATCCACCTAAATGGTGTAACTTATTTAATTTTAATAATTAATGGAATCAACAAGTTTTTCTGAAGAATATCTTCGCTCTATAGATGTACATACTATTCTTCCACAGCAAGAGCCTTTTGTTATGGTAGGAAACTTAATTTCATTTTCAAGTGAAAGCGCAACCACTGAAACTGAAATTAAAAGCACTAATATTTTTGTTGACAATGGGTGTTTTTCACCTGCTGGAATGATGGAAAACATAGCCCAAACTTGTGCCACTAGAGTAGGATTTTATAATAAATGTGTTCTACATAATGAGGTGCAATTAGGCTTTATTGGTGCTGTTCGTAATTATATTATATATGATTTACCTCCAGTAGGAACAACAATACAAACTACTATAGAAATTCTAAAAGATATATTTGGAATGACACTTGCAAATGCAAAGATTACAAGTGGTGGTAAAATCTTTGCTGAAGCAGAAATCAAGTTATCAGTAAAAAACGTAGAATAATCAAGAATGAATACTAATCTTGTACTAACTGCAGAAAAACAGTTTGAAATTAGATTTAGTGAAGTTGATATGATGAATGTTGTTTGGCATGGCGCATATCCGCTTTATCTTGAGGACGCTAGAGAAGCATTTGGTGAGAAATACGGATTGTCGTATAAAATGTATATTCAAGAACAAATGTTTGTTCCAATTGTGGAAATGAATATAAACTACAAACGTCCTTTAATCTACGGAACAAAACCCACAATCAAAATTACCTACAGACCAACAGACTCGGCAAAGATAATATTTGATTATGAAATATATGACCCAACTGATGGCACTGTCTTTGTTGTTGCTCATACTGTTCAGGTATTTATGAATAGTAATCACCAACTTTTGTGGTACAGTCCTGATTTTTATACAAACTGGCAAAAAAAGGTTGGTTTAATATGATAAAAGTTCTTTCCACAAATATTACTTCGCCCCTTGGATTAACCACAGAAGAGAATTACCTCTCATTAAAGGAGGGTAAAACCGCACTATCTGTGTACAATGATTGGAGAGGGATTCCATATTCATTTACAGCATCACTTTTTAGCTCAGAGCAAGAAGAGTGTCTTCTAATGGAAGGATTTACCCGATACGAATCCATTGTAATACATTCCATTAAAGAAGCTTTATCACATACAAACATCGATATTCACTCAGAAAAAACTGCATTAATATTAAGCACAACAAAAGCAAATGTAGAAGAATTATCTGCAAGTGAAGACTCAGATGGAAATTATGCAAAACCAGGAACTTCTGCTAAAAAAATATCTAATTTTCTAGGTCTTACTACAGAGCCTATTGTAGTTTGCAATGCCTGCATTTCTGGCGTTACAGCACAAGTTTTAGCAGACAGGTTAATAAACAACGGTACTTACAACAATATAATTGTTTGTGGAGCAGACTCACAAAGTCCATTTGTGGTGTCTGGTTTTATGTCGTTTAAATCATTGTCTCCCTTTGAATGTAAGCCATTTGACATAGAACGTCTGGGGCTTAATCTAGGAGAAGCAGCTGCTACCATTATCTTTGAAAAATTATCATCTACAGAGGAAAATGATAATTCATGGAAACTGATTACAGGTGCTCTTAATAATGATGCGTATCATGTGAGCGCTCCATCCCCTAATGGTGACGGGGTTTGTAATGTTACAAAAGTTATTATGGAAACTATAGAGTCAGAATCTTTGGCAGTAGTTAGCTTGCATGGCACTGCTACTATGTTCAATGATCAAATGGAGTCTAAAGCCATAGAAAACTCAAACCTGTCAGATATTCCTATTTCAGCAGTTAAAGGTTATTATGGCCATACGTTAGGAGCAGCAGGTGTATTAGAAACCATTGTCACTATGAAATCCATAGATGAGAATATAATTTTACCAGTAAGAGGTTATTCAGAAATTGGTGTTAGTGGAAAAATAAATGTAAGTAATGAAATTCAATACACCAATAAGGATACTTTTATTAAATTAATTTCTGGTTTTGGAGGATGCAATGGAGCTGTTGCTTTTTCTAAAAGTTCTAATTACGTACAATCAAAATATAAAAAGAAAACACTAAATACCTTAGGAAGTGTAAAAATTACCCCAAACTCACTTCTTATAGATGGAGAACAAAAAGAAGTTTCAAATACAGGGAAGAGTTTGTTAACAGAAATATATAAATCTTACGTGAATACTTATCCAAAATTTCACAAGATGGATATTTTAAGTAAGTTAGCATTCTTAGCTGCTGAATTAGTTTATAAAAAACAAACCAACAAGCACTACGAACACGAACAAGCTGTTATCTTATTTAATAGTTCTTCTTCTGTTGTGTCAGACCGCAAACATATAGAAACATTCAATAATAAAAATGGATTTTATCCTAGTCCATCTGTTTTTTTATACACACTTCCCAATATAGTAACAGGTGAAATAGCTATAAGACATAAGTTTAAAGGAGAAACAACTCTTTATATCTTAAATGAGTATAACGAGCACATTATAAACACCATTGTAGAATCTACATTTGCACAATCTTCTGTAAAATCTATGATAACAGGTTGGGTTGATTGTAGTTCTGACGATGTTTTTGAAGCAGATATTAAGTTAGTAACAATATAAGGAATTATGAAACTACTAAATAGTTTATATAATATAATCTCAGAAAAAATCTCTGAAAATGAGCATGAATTTATAATAAAATTAAATCCTGAACATTTTATATATCAAGCTCATTTTCCTGGTGAACCTATAACGCCAGGTGTATGTATTATGCAGACGGCTGTGGAATTAATAGAATATAAACTAGGCAAACCAATAGCTTTAAGTACTGTAAAAAATATTAAGTTCCTTCAAATAATTTCTCCAAATGAATGGACTGAAATAAAATATACAATAGGAAAAATTTCAGAAGAAGAAGGAATTATTAAAGCACAAGTTGCTGTCTCTAATGATAGTGATGTATTTGCAAAATTATCATTAATTCTCACTAATTGTTAATTACAGATAATTGTATGTCTAAGGTTGTTATAATAGGGTCTGGTTTAGGAGGACTTACTTGCGGATATATCTTGCAAAAAAATGGCTACGATGTTACCATACTTGAGCAAGGCTTTCAGATAGGAGGGTGTCTTCAATGTTTTTCTCGTCGTGGAACAAAATTTGAAACAGGAATGCATTTTATAGGTTCAGTTCTACCTGGTCAAACTTTGTATCGTTTAATGCGTTATTTTGGCTTAGAAAATATAGACCTAAATCAATTAGATACATCTGCTTATAACACAATTGCCATTTCTGGTGGTGAATTTTGCATTCCTAACGGGAATGACACTTTTATAGAGAAAATGTCTAGTTATTTTCCAAGCCAGAGAGACAATCTAAAAAAATATATTGATATTATTAACCAAATATCAATAGCATCTAGTATTGATTCCTTAACTTCACCAACAAGAGATATTGCTGTAAATACAGAATACCAAGTACGCTCCATTAATGATGTTATGGATTCACTTTTTACAGATGAACTTCTTAAAAATGTATTAGTCGGAGATTTACCATTATACACAGCACAACAAAATAAAACCCCATTCTCATTACACGCATTTATAATGGACTTTTATAACAAGAGTGCATTTAGAATAGTAGGAGGAAGTGATAATATAGCAAAATCATTAGCGGAGAGCATTACAGAAATGGGTGGTAGAATATTAACAAAAAAGAAAGTTGTGAAAATTCACTGTGATGATTATAAAGCCACATCTGTAGAAACCAATACTGAAGAAAAATTTGATGCAGATTATATAATTAGCACTGTACACCCAAATCGTATGTTAGAAATGCTAGACACAAAATTAATACGTCCAGCATATAAAACCAGGATAAATGCCATTTCCCAAACATCATCTGCATTTGCAGTGTATGTAAATTTTAAAGAAAATAAAGTACCATATATGAATACAAATCATTATGTGTACTCCACAGAATCTCCATGGAATTGTGAAAACTATACGAAAGAAGAATGGCCTAAATTATTCCTGTATATGCATATGTGTCATGAAACAAATCCTACTTGGGCTAAAAGTGGAGTTGTTTTAGCATATATGAATATGGAAGATGTTTTACCATGGAAAGGAACAAAAATAGGTAATAGAGGAACTGATTATGAGATGTTTAAGAAATACTATGCAGAACGCCTTATAGCAGCTGTAGAAAAATACAGACCAGGGTTTACTGAATCAATAGAAAGTTATTACACATCTACTCCACTCACATATTTAGACTATACAGGTACAGAAGATGGATCTATATATGGTATAGCTAAAGATGTTAGTTTGGGTCATGCAGGGCGAGTATCACATAAAACCAGAATACCAAACCTATATCTTGCAGGGCAGAATGTTAATTCTCATGGAATATTGGGAGTTATGGTAGGAACAATAGTTACATGTAGCGAATTTATTCCTGCAAGTAAAATTTTAAAACAAATAGATGAATCAAATTTATAATAAAAGTGTTGTTGTTATAGGTGGAGGCATAGGCGGACTTTTTTCTGGTGCGATATTAGCAAAGGAAGGTCTTAAAGTTACCGTTTTAGAACAAAATGCCACCGTGGGTGGAGGACTTCAAAGTTTTACAAGATTTGGAGAAGTCTTTGACACTGGTATGCACATGATTGGGGGGATGCAAAAAGGAGGTAGTACCCGTAAACTTTGTGAATACTTAGGTATATTTGATAAAATAGAAGTAAAAGATGTTGATAGAGACACTATTGACCACATATATTTTGCTGAAGATAAAAAGAATTACAAAACGGCTCAAGGCAAAGTGAATTTTGTAAATGCTATGTCTGAGCACTTCCCTGCAGAGAAAGAGAATCTAATCGCATATATAGAAGCATTATATAAGATTGCAAATGAATCAGACCTATTATACCTTAGGCCTACAAATTCTAATTCTATTCTCCCAAAATTTTCGGAAGAAGCCTCAATCTCTGTAAATGATTTTATAGCAAAATATATAACTAACAAACGCCTAAGAAAGGTACTTGCATATTTAAGTCCATTTTATGGTGGGGTAAAAGATACCACGCCTGCATATATACATGCTCTTATCAGTGTTTTGTATATTAATGGTCCTAGTAGATTTGCTGGAGGCAGTTACTTACTAGCAGAAACACTTAAAGAGTATATCATTAAACTAGGAGGCGAGGTAATAGTTTCTGACGGAGTAAAACATGTTTCTAGTAAAGATAGAAATATTACAAGTGTAGTAACAAATAAAGGCAAAGTATATACTGCAGATTATTATATTTGTGCTATTCATCCATGCACGTTTATTACACTTCTAGATGATCCTACAATTTTTCCAAAAGCATATAGAAATCGTTTAAATGAAATTCCTAATACATATTCTGCGTTTACTGTATATTTTAAATTCAAAAAAGATTCATTCAAATATATAAATCACACATCATATTATGTGGGTAAATATGATGATGTATGGGAATTTAGTAATCCAAATCATAAATGGCCTATAGGCTTTATTTATACCACTCCTCCAGAAATAAACCAAGGTGAATATTCTACAAAGATGATTATTGTGGCACCAATGTTGTGGGAAGAAACAAAGAAATGGGAGAATACCACTGTAGGTAAACGAGGAGAAGAGTATAAAAGGTGGAAAGAAGAAAATGTAGAAAAAATCATAGAAAAACTTACAGAGATTTATCCAAATTTTAGAGACTGTATAGAAAACGTTAATGCAGCTTCACCATTAACTATAAGAGATTATTATGGTGTAAAGGAAGGCTCTATGTATGGTTATCTAAAAGACTGTAACAACATGACTTTATCTGGAATCCCAGTTGTTACTAAAGTAAAAAATTTATTCTTAACTGGACAAAACTGTGGCATTCATGGTTTTTGTGGAGTAACACTCACTTGTATCAATACATGTGAAGCCATATTAGGACATAATTACATATTGAACAGAATAAATAAACTATGAAACAGAATATCTTATCGCTTCTAACAGAAGCATTACCTGCTGTTGATTTTGAATCTGATTTTTTATTTAGCGAGTTAGATTCACTAGGAATAGTTACCATTATGGTAATTTTATCAAAAGAATATAATATCTCACTAGATGCAACAGATGTAACACCAAAAAACTTTAAAACAATAGACGCAATTGTAAATATGGTTGAGTCTAAGCTTACAAAATAGTTATGACATTAGAAGAAAGTATATATCATCATTCACTCATTGCTCCAAATAAAGTGGCGGCAGTTTGTAAAAATGAAAGTATCACTTATTCAGAGTTATGGAAAAGCATAATTTCATGTGCAGAAACGCTGAAGTCTGAAAATGTTTTACCAAACAGACCATATGTTTTTCGTTCTTCACAGGACATAAACTTTGTTATAAAATATTGTGCTATACATTATATTGGTGCAATAGCTGTGCCATTAGAAAGTAATGTTAATGATGAGAATTTTAACCAAATATACAATGAGGTAAATTCTTGTGAGTTTGCAGAAGATATTGTTGATATATTATATACCACAGGAACAACTGGTAAATCGAAAGGAGTGATGTTATCAGAAACTGCACTAGTTTCATGTGCAGATAATTTTATAGCAGATTTAGAATTTACTTCAGATTTACTTTTCATAATAAGTGGCCCATTAAGTCATATAGCATCTTTATTTAAGATGCACCCAGTTTTAACTGTTGGTGGAACCATCTGCATATTAGATGGGCTTAAAGATATTAACGCATTTTTTGATGTGTTTGATTTGCCTTTTAAGAAATTTGCCACATTCTTAGTGCCTGCAAGTATTCGTCTTATCATGCAATTCTCATATGAGAGATTATGTAGCCTTGCAGATAAAATAGACTTTATTGAAACAGGTGCAGCTCCTATCACTCAATATGATATGAAGATGTTAAGTGAAGCACTGCCGCACTCTCGCCTGTATAATACACTAGGAGGTACAGAAATTGGAGCTGTGTGCACTTATAATTTCAACGATGGTAAATATATGGAAGGTTGTATTGGTCGCCCTATGAAAAACTCCATAGTTGAAGTTACAGAAAATGGAAATATTATAGTTTCTGGACCAACCATTATGAGTGGATATGTTGCAGATAAAGAAAATACAGAACGTGTTCTTAAAGAAGGAAAAATACATGGTTCAGACCTTGGGTATATAGATGAAAATGGCCTTATACATTTAAAAGGTAGGCTAGGAGATGTAATAAATGTAGGTGGTTTTAAGATAGACCCTACAGAAGTTGAAAATGCAGCTTCATCACATCCTATGGTAAAAGATTGTATTTGTATATCTGCCACTCATCCTGTAATAGGCACAGTGTTAAAACTACTTATAGTGCTTACAGAAGGATATATACTCGATAAAAAATCCATTGCTGTACATATAAAATCAAAGTTGGATTCACATAAAGTTCCAACTTACTATGAGGCTACAGATACTATAAAACGTACGTTTAATGGTAAATTGGATAGAAAATATTATAAAACTAATGCGTAAAACATATGAGCTCAATATATAAGAAAATAAAATCAATGCTTACGCCAAAAAAAGAACAATACATTGTTTATGGTTCTCAAGGTGGAATATCAACAAAAATAACACTTCCAGAAGGATTTAATACAGAAAAAGACAAATGTCCCATGGTTATTCTAATGCATGGCTTTATGTCTAATAAGAAATTTCACCCTATACCAATGTTGGCTAAGGCTTTTGCTAAAGAAGGTATCGCTTCCATTAGTTTTGACTTTAATGCTCACGGTAAAAGTGAGGGTCAATTTATAGACATGACCATAGCTAATGAAATAGAAGATGCAAAGGCTGTGTTTAACTATGTAAATACCTTACCCTATGTGTCAAATACTATTTTTGTAGGTCACTCTCAAGGTGGCGTGATTGCTAGTATGCTAGCAGGAGAACTAGAAGAAAAACAAAACAAACCTACTTGCGTGGTACTTCTTGCACCTGCTGCAGTTTTAAAAGATGATGCAATAAAAGGCATTTGTATGGGTAAAAAATATGATGCAAGCAATCCTCCTGAATATGTAAATGTATTCTTTCATAAGCTAGGACGAAAATTTATTTTAGCAGTTCAGAAGTTACCTATTTATGAAGTGGCATGTAAATATAGTGGTAAAGTTTGTATTGTACATGGAAAAATGGACAAAATAGTTCCTTACTCATACAGTGAAAAATATAATGAGCTATATAAAAATAGTGAACTACATTTGTTAGATAATGAAAAACACTTTATGAGCTCAGACAAACAAAAAGCCACCTCTTTGGTAATTACATTTGTCAAAGAAAATGTATATATTTGTAGTTAATTTACGCTAATACTATAAAGAGTAAATAAAGATGTCCAACAAACAATGGGATGGAAAATCTTATGGAACACCGCTAGGTTATAAGATATTCATATTTTTCTTTAAATATCTTGGGATAAGGTTTGCATATATTAATCTTACCTATGTAGTATTGTTCTTTGTGATTAAATGTCATAAAGAACGTAAGTGTATATGGCAGTATTACAGAAAGATACACAAGTTTGGGGTGCTGAAATCTATAGCTAAGTTATATGCACATTTTTTTGTTTTTGCCCAAACATTAGTAGATAAGATGGCCATCAAATATGGTTTCTCTCACAAGTATAAATTTTATTTTGAAAATGTGGAAAAGGCGGAAGAATTAATGAATTCGTCAAAAGGTGCAATATATTTAGGAGCACATATAGGTGCTTGGGAAGTAGGTGCACATATTTTTTCAAAATATAAAAAGGTGATGAATGTGTTGATGTGGGATGCAGAATATCAAAAGATAAAAGAACTGATTTCTAAAGACAAAAATGCGGGATATGAGATTATTTCTATAAATAAAGATTCTGTAGAAGCTATTTTAAAAATAAAGTCTGCATTAAATAATGGAGATATTGTGGGAATACAGGCAGACCGTTATATAGATGAAAAAAGAAAAAGGGAGGTGTCATTCCTGGGTGAAATGGCAGAGTTTCCTGAAGGACCGTTCCTTTTAGCATCTAAATTAAGAGCTCCAGTTGTAATTTATTTTGCTTTAAGAGAAAAAATGTCATACAGATTTTTCTTTAAGGTTATAGATAATACAGATAAGTTACAAACAAAAGAAAATGAGGAAAAAATCTTTAACGAATATCTTACTTTACTAGAAGATGTTGTAAGAAGATATCCTCAACAATGGTTCAACTTTTACCCGTTTTGGAACAAATTGTAATAAGTATAAACTAAATAATTTAAATAAAATGGAAGAATTAGAATTAAAACTTAAAGAGCAAATTATTGAAGCGTTAAATCTAGAGGATATTACTCCAGAAGATGTAGAGTCTGAAGCACCTTTATTCGGAGATGGTTTTGGACTAGATTCTATAGACGTGTTAGAAATAGTATTATTGCTAGAAAGAGAATATGGTATAAAGATTCAAAATCCAAAAGAATCTAAAGAGGCTTTTTATTCTATACAGACACTAGCCAAATTTATCACAGAAAACAGAACTAAATGATAGTAGTCACTGGTATAGGCATAGTTTCTGCTCTTGGAGTGGGCGTGGAAGAAAATTACACAGCTCTCAAGTCTTCAAAAAGTGGTTTGGATTACATAAAGAATTTTCAAACCAATCATCATGTGCCTGTAGGCGAGGTAAAATACACAAATTCTCAGCTAAAAGACTTATTGGGTATTCCACAAAGAAAAATATATTCTAGAACCACACTATTGGGAATGCTTGCAGCTAGAGAAGCCTATAAGGATGCAAAAATAAGTAATGGGAGAGTGGGGCTTATATCTTCCACTTCTGTGGGAGGTATGGACTTAACTGAAGTTTTTTATCCAGAACCTAAGACAGAATTAACCTTAAATAAAGTGGTGCATCATGATAGTGCAGACAGCACTATAAATATAGCCAACGATCTAAATATTAAAGATTTTTCTACTACCATTTCCACTGCATGTTCTTCTAGTGCAAATGCCATTATGTTAGGATGTAGAATGTTGGACATGGGACTTTTAGATTATGTAGTGGTAGGAGGAACAGATTCTTTATGCAAGTTTACAATCAATGGCTTTAGTTCTCTTAAAATCTTAGATGAGAATAAATGCAGGCCATTTTGTAAAACTAGGTCGGGATTAAATTTAGGCGAAGGTGCTGCGTATCTGGTACTAGAAAGGGAAAGTGATAAACCAAATTATGGAAAAATTCTAGGCTATGCAAACGCAAATGATGCTACACATCAAACTGCCACTTCTGACGAAGGTGAAGGAGCATATCTTTCTATGACCCAAGCATTAGCTAAAGCCTCAATAAGTGATACATATATAGATTACATTAATGTACATGGAACAGCCACTCCAAATAATGATATGTCTGAGGGCAATGCTATAAAGAGAGTATTTACTAGTTTCATCCCTCCATTTAGTTCAACAAAATCATATACAGGACACTGTTTGGCTGCCGCAGGAAGTATAGAGGCTGTTTTTTCTTTACTAGCTATTAAAAACGGTGCCTTATATCCAAATCTAAACATTAGTGAACCAATAGAAGAAGCCTTAACTCCAAATTTAGAATTTACTCAAGGAAATAAAATTAACATAGTAATGAGTAATTCATTTGGTTTTGGAGGAAATTGTTCCACTTTAATCTTTTCTAAATAATGGTATATATTAATGCTATATCATCAAATACCACTTTAACAACAGATGTAAAAGAATTGATTCCTAACGCATTGCTCAGAAGAAGAATGAGTGAAATTGTGAAAGCAGGAGTGAGTGCTGGTATGGAATGTATAAATAAAGTGGGAGCAGAAAAAATTGATGCAATAATTACTGCAACAGGTTTAGGGTGTATTGCGGATAGTGAGAAGTTTTTACAAATTGTTTTAAACAACAATGAAGAATTACTTAATCCAACACCATTTATCCAATCTACATTTAACACAGTTGGTGGTCAGATAGCACTTATGTGTAAAAATCATAAATATAATATGACCTATACACATAGAGGAACTAGCTTTGAAGCAGCCTTGTTAGATGCCGTTTTGCTTATAGAAAATTCAGAAGCAGAAAATGTGCTTTTAGGGTCATTTGACTTTAATATACCAACAATGATAGAAATTTTAGGTAGATTAAAGCCATGGCAAGACAAAACATTAGGAGAAGGTTCTTTCTTTTTTGTTTTGTCAAAAAACAAAACCTCAGAAACTATAGCTTCAGTTGATTTGCCTAGATTTTTAGAAAAAGGAGTGAGCGTAAAAGACTTAGAGAAAGAATATCCAAACCTTATTACAAAAAATAAGCAAGGAGTATTTCATACAGCATCTGCTGCCACACTTTTTACTATTTTAAAAGATATACAAAGTTCAAAAGAAATAAAAGGCGATATTTACATTTATAATGCCTATTTAAATGAAGCACCAACAATAATGCACATTTATGTGGATTAGTTTACTTATAATATTAGCTATATTATTCTACGCCTCATATAATATAAATTCTGGAATTTATGTTAAAGCCAAATGTAAATTAAAAGAAAAATCCAATGCAGTGGCACTTACATTTGATGATGGTGTAGATTTGTACCAAACACCAAAAGTGTTGGAGGTGCTAAAAAGACACAATGTAAAGGCAACATTTTTTATAATAGGAGAGAAGGCAGAACGTAACCCAGAAATTGTGGAGGAAATTCTGGCAGGAGGACATAAAATAGGTATTCATACGTATTCTCACAAGGGTACCTTCCCACTTCTTTCTTATGTAAAAACATATGAAGAAATAAAAAAGACTCAAGTTATATTAGAAAAAATATCAAAACAACCAGTTACACTCTTTCGCCCTCCTTTTGGAGTTACAAATCCAAATATAGGTAAGGTAGTAAAAAAAATAAATCTACAAACAATAGGTTGGAGTATTAGGTCTTATGATACCAATATGTCAAGAGAACGTCTTGAAGTGGTAAATAAAATTGTAAAAAAGATAAAGGGGAATGATATAATTCTCTTGCATGATGATAGAAAAGACTCAGATGTTTTAGTAGATGAGTTATTAAATAGATTAAAAATAATAGGATACCAAACTGTTTTAGTGTAGTGAAAAAGTATTTAATTATATTATTTGCATTAATTTCAACATTGTTATATGCAGAAACAAACGAGGTTATTTTAGAGAAAATATCAAATCATTCTCGTTCTTTGAAAAGCATTGAAAGTGATTTTACTCAAGTGAATGCTTCTATTTATTTAAATGTTGAAAAAGAAGTGGAAGGTAAATTTTATTATAAAGCAGAAGATAAAGTTTGTCTAAAAAACGATGATAAAAATTTTATTTTAATGAATGAAGGAGACTTTTTGGTAAGCACAGATGGAAATCTCTTGCGAGCTAGTAAGAAGTCTTCGCCTATGGTGTCTGAATTGGGTCTTCTTTTAAAATCATGTATAACAGGAGATTATAAGACTATTTTGCAAAGAAGAAACACTAGTTTAAGTATAGCAGAAGATGATTCCTATTATGTTCTGAATGTTCAGATGGGAGGCTCTGCAAAAAGATACTTTAGTGATGTGGTTCTAACATATTCTAAAAAAGATCTTTCTCTATATAAGTTGAAACTGCAAGAAGCTAATGGTAGTTATATTACATATACCTTTAATAATCAGAAGTTTAATACAGAAATAGACCTTTCTGTTTTTAATATTGACTAATAGAAATGAATGTAATACAAGATACTTATAATGCCATAGCACAACTTTCTTGTGTGGTGCTTATTCCTACATATAATAATGACAAAACATTAAAACAAGTAATAGATTCAGTACGTTTGTATTCCCCAAATGTAATGGTGGTCAATGATGGCAGTACAGATAATACTGCAGAGATTCTCTCTAATGAGAGTGGCATACATTTGGTTTCATATTCAGAAAATAGAGGGAAAGGTTACGCACTTAAAGCAGGACTTCGTGAGGCTATTAACTTAGGTTATAAATATGCTATTACCATAGATAGTGATGGTCAACATTATGCAAAAGATATTCCTGTCTTTATAAATGAACTAAAAAACAGTCCTAATTCTTTGTTGGTAGGAGCTAGAAATCTACAGGCAGAGAATATGCCTTCTAAAAATACCTTTGCAAATAAGTTTTCAAACTTTTGGTACAAGGTAGAAACAGGTATATCATTGTCAGATACTCAGTCTGGCTACAGACTTTATCCGTTAGACTTTATTAAGAATACGCGTTTTATAACCAGAGGCTACGAATTTGAAGTAGAGGTGATAGTGAGAGCTGCATGGAAAGGTCTTTTAGTGAAAAACGTACCTATAAATGTTTTTTATCCTAAAGCAGAAGAAAGAGTATCTCACTTTAAACCACTAAGAGATTTTACTCGTATTTCAATTTTAAATACATACCTAATATTACTAGCATTCCTTTTTTATTATCCATGGCGTTTTATAAATTCTTTGAACAAGAGGAATATAAAAAACTTTATTAGTAATAATATCACAAATTCTCCAGAGTCAAACTTAAGATTATCAATGTCAGTGGCATTAGGAGTGTGTTGTGGAATTTTACCAGCATGGGGATATCAAATGTGGATAGCCATAGCAGTGGCATATTTGTGCAAACTTAATAAAGTAGTGGCAGTAGTTTTTTCAAATATTAGCATACCACCAATGATTCCATTTATACTTTTTGGAAGTTATGCCTTGGGTTGTAAAATTTTGGGAAATCCTATTACACTTCTTTTTGAAGAAGTAAATATGGAATCTGTAATGGTAAATCTCTGGCAATATGTGATAGGAGCATTTGCTCTGTCGATGGTAGTGGCTATTTGCTTCTTTGTTTTAAGTTTTATAATACTGTCCATTTTTAGAAAAAGAAAATGATATTTGTAAAAATCTATAAATATTTCTCTCAGCACAAGAAAGTTATGTGGACTTTCTTGGTTTTGTCTGTAATGCTAATGGGATTGCTTTCTTCTAAACTGCATATGCAATTGGATATAACATCCTTCTTGCCAGATTCAGAGGAAACAGAGGTAGTTTTTAAAAATCTTACTTTAACAGATAGGATCGTGGTGATGGTTTCAGGGAAAGATGATCCTTATGAGCTGATGGATGTGGCAGAAGATTTTAAGGAAAGAATGTGGCAGTCTTCAGATTCTCTACATATAAAGTCTCTAGAAACACAAATAGATGCAGAAACTTATGTAAAAACCATAAACTTTATATATGAGAATTTCCCCCTTTATTTACAAGAGGAAGATTATAAGAGTTTAGATTCCCTACTAAAACAAGATGTCTGTGATGCCAAAATGCGTGACAATTATAAAAAAATGACATCACTAATGGGTGTAGGTGTACAAGAGATGATATTGAAAGACCCGTTGGGCGTGGGAAATAAAACGCTACAAAAATTATCATCTTTAAATGTTTACGACGAATATGTTATATTAGATGATTATTTATTTTCTCAAAATTATTCTACTCTCTTTTTCTTTATGGAGTCTAAAGATGGTGTAGAGTCTTCTGATATAAATGATGAACTAGTTACAACAATAGAAACTACAATAGATTCTATAAATTCAGAATTATCAGATATTAAAATTTCGTATTTTGGGTCACCAGCAGTGGCTACATATAATGTACGTCAAGTATATAGTGATTTAATTCTAACAATAAGCATTGCTTTAGTAACCATCTCGCTTTTAATAGCTTTAGTATATAAAAGAAAAAGAACCATTATATTGCTTATAGCTCCTGTTTTGTATGGATTCCTTTTCTCTTTGGCATTAATTTCAGTAGTCTCAGGAACAATATCTGTTATAGCTATTGGAACTGGTTCTATCATTCTAGGCTTGGCATTAAGTTATTCTATACATGTTATTTCCCATTCGTATTATGCAGAAAATGCTGAGGAACTAATAAAAGAACTCTCATATCCGCTCACAGTAGGAAGTATTACCACAATAGGTGCTTTTGTAGGCTTGATGTTTACAAATTCCTCTCTACTTCAAGATTTTGGTTTATTTGCAGCCACAAATATAGTGGGAACAACCATATTCTGTTTGGTATTCCTACCACACTTTCTACCAAAAAATCAAAATCAGACAGACACTATCGGTTTAAAGATTATAAACAAAATAAATGATTATCCTTTTGATAAAAATAAAGTACTGATAGCAATTTTAGGGCTACTAACAATCATAGGTCTGTTTTATTATAATGATGTAGGCTTTAATTCAGATATGATGAAACTGAATTTTATGCCAGAACATCTAGAAAACTCAAAAAATGAATTAGAAAGCCATGCTGCATCTGAAAATGTAGTTTTGGTTGTTTCACATAATAAAGATGCGGATTCAGCTATTGTTAGTTATAAAAAGACAAATGAAGTTTCATTAAGACTTAAAGGTGACTCTTGTATAGATAAAGTCTCTTCTATCGCAGAGTTTTTGTTGACAAAAGAAGAACAACAAATTAAACTAAACAGATGGAATGAATTTTGGACACAAGAAAAGAAAGAACAAGCAGAAAGTGTAATTATCCAATCTGCATTAAATAATAATTTCAAAAAAGAAACCTTTTCTAGTTTTATAGAGCTTATAAATAAAGACTATAAAACACAAGATATGATGTCTGCTGTAAAGGGGACACTTTTTGAAAATTTTGTGCAACAAACCTCAGAAACAAATCTTCTTATGACTCATGTTTCTATGAAATATGATTATAGAGATAGAGTTTATCCGCAGTATGAGAATATCGCCTCAGTATTAGACAGAAGTTATTTTATTGGAAGTATGGCAGATGGTATTAAAGATAATTTTAATTTAATACTTGGAATATCTTCTGTACTTATTTTTGTTGTATTATTAATATCATACGGAAGATTAGAGCTTGCCATACTAGCATTTTTGCCAATGTGCATAAGTTGGATTCTTATTTTAGGCTTTATGGCTTTATTCAATATAGAGTTCAATATAATAAGCATCATACTTTCCACATTTATCTTTGGGATAGGAGATGATTTTAGCATATTTGTTTTGGATGGTTTAATAGTTGATTATAAATCTAAAAAGAAGTCACTTCTAATGCATAAAACAGCCATCTTCTTTTCTGCACTTATGACAGTTTTGGGAATGGGGGTATTAATTTTAGCTAAGCATCCTGCTATACATTCGTTGGGATTAGTTTCTCTGCTAGGTATTGTGGTAGTAGTCTTGGTTTCCTATATTCTTCAACCATTATTATTTAGAATTTTCATCACTGGTGAGGCTTTTAAACTAGGATTGCCACACACAATAGGTAGTTTTTTAAGAACTGTAGTTACATTCTTATTCATAGGGGTTAATTGTATAGTCTTCCCGCTAATAATGTTGTCTTCACTATGCTTGCCAATAAAACTTGAGAAAAAAAGAAAACTCTTTAGATTTTTACTAAAAGTATTGGCAAAAACAATACTAAACATTGTGATAGGTTCAAATTTTACCATCAAGAAAAATGGAGAAGATTTTAAAAAGCCTGCTATTATAGTATCAAATCATCAGTCATTAGTAGATTTGTTAATGGCATTTAGCGTAACTTCATCCATGGTGGTAGTTACACAAGGATGGGTGTTTAAATCTCCTTTATTTGGGATTATTGTGAGAATGGCTGGTTATTTACCTGCAAATTCTGGCATAGACAATATAGACGATAAGGTAAAAGAAGCTGTTGAGAATGGATTGTCTGTACTAATATTTCCAGAGGGGACTCGTTCTAAAGATTTAAAAGTACATCGTTTTCATAAAGGTGCATTTTATTTTGCAGAGAAATATAATGTAGATATACTACCAGCTGTAATCTATGGCTCTGGTATGATATTTGCAAAAAATCAACCTCAATATGTGGCAAATGGAATTCTAACCATGGAATTTCTACCTAGAATTACACCAGATGATACAAGATTTGGTGAAGATATAAAGCAGAAGAGTAAAAATATTCGTGCATATATAATAGAATATTTAGAAAAGATGAAGGTCAAATATGATACTCCAGACAATTCATATTATCGTTCTGCTTTAATGAAACAATATGTGTTTAAAGACAGAAATATAGAATATTCTGTGCTCTTTGATGCAATAAAAAATAATTGGTATAAGGATATTGTAAATAAGATAGGTAGAGATGCAACAGTTTTAGATTTGAATACTGAATATGGAGCATTAGCTTTAATGTTGAGTATGACTTCTGAAAATAGAAAGGTATATGCATATTCATCCTCAGAAGAAGATTATCTTGTTGCGGAAAATTCATACTATGGTAAAAAAATTAAGTTCTTTTCAGAATTTAATGAAATGAACGACTTTCCTATGTTTGATTATATTGTCTTACATACTAAAGGAAAAGTAATAAGTTCAGACGAACAACAACTATTAGATAAATTTACACCTCTGCTAAACGAAGGTGGCGAAATTATAATATTTTGAGTTTTCCTCTTGAAAATTCAAAATATTTTATTACCTTTGCACCAATTTGAGCATACCGAAAAAGGGGCTCTTTAATATTAAATAATAAAAGATATGAAACACACCGTAACACATTACAAATCAATGTTTTCTACTAAGTGGAATATCTTTTTTATTTTTTGTATGCGTTAGTTATTTTTTATAGCCAACGCATTTTTTTTGTGTTGAAATAAACAAAAATATTATATAACAGTATGGAAAATTGTAAAAAAGTAATTTTATTAGGTTCAGGAGCGCTTAAGATTGGTCAAGCAGGTGAATTTGACTACTCTGGTTCACAAGCGTTAAAAGCTATGCGCGAAGAAGGCATAGAAACAGTGTT
>JAEIGA010004609.1_pt1 | contig 21300 bp, 21 predicted proteins | sample 9270691 | NCBI WGS metagenome assembly JAEIGA01 (sample SAMN17057246, study PRJNA624740) | gut metagenome | biome: biome; isolation source: fecal sample | host: Bos grunniens | place: China: Xizang | collected 2019 | reverse complement strand
TTAACAATACTTCTGCTGCTTTCGATTGCCTTTTTTACTGCTTCCATGTTAATTTCAAAAACATTGAGTCCTGTTACCTCTTCGATAACATCAATATTATCTGAAACATACAAGCAAGGCATTGAAACAGTATCACTATCTTTCTCTACCGAATAAAACTTATCAGGCATAAAGAAATATTCATTTGTAAGTATCGTTTCTGAATTATGTTTTTCGGCTGTTGCCGTAAAAGCATCTGTACCCAAACCACTTATTGTCATTATGTATTTTGAACTGTCAGTAGATGAAAATTCACCGAAAGCCGCATCACTATGAGTTTCAAAAATAACTTTATAGCTTTTAGCTGCTGAAGTCTTATTAAATCCGGCACTAACAAAATCCCAAGCATCTTTTGCCTCTATATTACTCTTTGGCAATGCATCACTTTTACATGAAGCAAAAGTAAACAGCAAAGTAAGTATTGCAATAACAGCAAATACTACAGTCACTTTTCTTTTTGAGTTGTTTCCCACAAAACCCACTTCCTTATTGTCACATAATTCTTCATTAAATTATAACAATAAAAAAAAAGTGTGTCAAACTCATAAACAACGAAATCCCCTGCTATCTATCTTGGCACCTACCGGAAGACGGACAGTTTTTACAACCGCATCCGCAACCGCACGAGGTTTTACCGGATTTTTTATCTTTAACAATTTTTATGATAACCGCAATCACCACTGCCAAAACAACAGCTGCCACTAATATTGTTCCACCATAAGCTTTAATAAATTCCATCTCTTTTAGCGCCTCCTTTTTATATTATTAATTTTATATTTTTGTCGTAAGCTTAGTACTTTCTTTATATGGTTTAAACAACATGTATACAAAACCTGCAATAAGTACAAAAGCGATAATAGCACAAATTATATTTCCGCTTCCCGCAAAGAGCATTCCCAACTGATATACAATGAAAGAAATCGCATACGCAAACAATGTCTGATATCCTATTGCAAACAATGTCCATTTTGCAGAGTTCATTTCCCTTCTTATTGCCCCGATTGCCGCAAAACACGGTGCACACAGCAAGTTGAAAATCAAGAATGAATATGCAGTCAGCTTTGTCATACCCATAATGTCAGTGACACCAAATACTGCTACAATCTCTTCTTTTGCAATCAGACCCATTATCGTAGCAACGGAAGCAGTAGCGCCTGCCTCACCTGAGCCAAATCCCAAGGGAACAAAAATCCATTTTATAGCATTGCCAATCGGATCAAGTATTCCGAAATAGTCTGCAGCCCAAATAATAACTGTAGAAAGGAGAATAATTGTTGTCGCCTTCTTTATAAAAGACCAACCACGTTCCCACATACTGCGCATTATATTACGGAATGTGGGCATGTGATACGGTGGCAATTCCATCACAAACGGAGCCGGTTCGCCGGCAAACATTTTTGTCTTTTTCAGCATTATACCGGAAACGACGACAGCCGCCATTCCAATAAAATACGCACTTGGTCCAACCCACCAAGCACCCCCGAAAAGAGCAGACGCAACGAGCGCTATAACAGGAAGTTTTGCTCCGCAAGGAATGAATGTTGTTGTAATTATTGTCATTCTCCTATCTCGTTCATTCTCAATAGTTCTGGAAGCCATTATACCCGGAACTCCGCAACCGGTTCCTACAAGCAAAGGAATAAACGACTTACCCGAAAGACCGATTTTACAAAAAAGTCTGTCCATAACGAAAGCGATTCTGGCCATATATCCGCAAGCTTCAAGAAAAGCAAGGAAAATAAAGAGCACCAACATTTGAGGAACGAAGCCCAAAACCGCACCTACACCACTGATAATTCCGTCAAGCACAAGACTACTTACAGTTTCATTGCAATTGATAGCATTTAAACCTTTTTCTGCCAAAACAGGTATGCCCGGCACCCACACACCATAATCCGCAGGATTTGGTGCCCCCTCAAGAAGAGCGTTTACGTCACTCGTAAAAGTTTCACCAATAACTTCACCGTAAGAGCCATACGCCTCTTCAAAAGCTGCAAAATCTTTATTATCAATTGCACTTTGAATTTCTTCTGCTCCGGGCAGTTTATCTTTTACCGCTTTATCTACCGCATCATTAACCGTCTTGTCCGCCCATATTATTTCAGCAAACTCGTCTGTTGCCGCTTCATAGTCAGAAACACCTATGTTAAACAGATGGAAACCATCACCAAATAATCCGTCATTAGTCCAATCTGTCACCCAAGCACCAACGGTAGTTACCGAAATAAAATAAACTGCAAACATTATTATTGCAAATATGGGAAGTGCGGCAAATCTATTCGTTAAAATTCTGTCAATTTTGTCTGAAATTGTCATTTTGCCGGCATTTTTCTTATGATAACAACCTTTTAAAATTGTTTCTATATATGTATAACGCTCATTCGTAATAATGCTTTCGGAATCATCATCCATTGCTTGCTCTGTTGCCTGAATGTCTTCCTCTATGTGTTGCATCACTTCTTTATCAAGATTAAGTTGCTCCAAAACTTTGCTGTCACGTTCAAAAATTTTAATTGCATACCAACGCTGCTGTTCTATAGGCAGTCCGTGAACTGCCGCCTCTTCTATGTGCGCCAGTGTATGTTCCACTTCTCCGCTAAAACAATGCTGCGGAATAATCTTTGTTCCTTTTGCTGCCTTTATTGCTTCTTCTGCAGCCTCTGTTATACCTGTTTCTTTTAAGGCGGAAATCTCTACTATCTTGCAGCCCATAGCCTTTGAAAGCTCCGGTATATTTATTTTATCTCCGTTTTTTATGACAATATCCATCATATTCACTGCAACAACTACAGGAATACCTAATTCTTTTAACTGTGTTGTTAAATAAAGATTTCTTTCTATATTAGTACCGTCAACGATATTTAATATAGCATCAGGTCGCTCTCCTACAAGGTAATTTCTCGCAACAACTTCTTCTAACGTATATGGAGAAAGAGAATAAATACCGGGCAAATCGACAATTATTACGTCACTGTCCTTTTTGAATTTGCCTTCTTTTTTTTCTACCGTTACTCCGGGCCAATTGCCAACAAACTGGTTTGAGCCGGTCAAAGCATTAAAAAGTGTTGTTTTTCCACTGTTCGGATTACCTGCAAGAGCGATTTTTATACTCATTTTTATTTTCCTCTCTTTTTATTATATGTAAATCAAGTTAGCCAAAACTAACTTATTTTCAAAAAAATTACTGTACTTCAATCATTTCAGCATCTGCTTTTCTTATTGAGAGTTCATATCCCCTTACAGTTACCTCAATCGGATCTCCTAACGGAGCAACTTTTCTAACCGTTACTTTTACTCCCTTTGTAATGCCCATATCCATTATTCTGCGTTTCACGGCACCTTCACCCCACAGTTTAACAACAGTGACAGTTTTACCGATTTTCACGTCTCTTAATGTAGACATGTCATAGCCTCCTCATATAAAATCATCAATTTCTCATCAAGTTGAAAAAGCACAGTTAGTCTTAACTAACCATTCCATATGTTAGCACATCCTAACTGCCTTGTCAACACTTTTTTATTTATTATTTAAATGATTATTTAGACTGTTAAGCTCCGTAAGAACTTCTTTGAATTGCTCTTGCGTCCAATGAAGATATTCCCCTACTGTCTTTATCGTAAGATTTGCACCCATTTTCAATGTTGCCATATTAATTCTTCTTTTGGTGTATTTTTCCACAATTTGCAATATTCCCGGCAAATGCATTATTTCGCGCACTTTTGTTTTCTCTGTATACATTACAAAAAACTCCCTTTAATAACTGTTTTTTATATTCTATGCAGAAAATAACAAAAAAGTCCGAATATTCTCATTCAAGAGATTTATCATAAAAAGATATAAAGATTTCTATTAATTCACCATCAAATTTTGCAAAATGACCTTTGTCGTCAAAAAGTTCAAAAACAAATCTGTCAGAATTTTTGTATTTATCATGATACTTTTCATAACCGTATTTTACAGGAACAGTAACATCATCTTTACTGTGCATTATCATTATTTTTGAATTTGTCTTTTCAAAGCCTCCCATAGCTGTAGAGCTTGCATATTTACCAAAAATCAATCGCTCATATCCTTTAACGTATGGTAAAAGCAAATTTACGGCTGCACCGGTGTACTTTTCGCCTTGTTGTTCCAACAAATCTGACGATTGGTTAAAGCCGGCTACAGATATAACCGCATCAATATCATTATGGAAATTCAGCACTGCACATACGGAATATGCTCCCCAACTATGACCAAATAACATAATAGGCAAATCTTTGTATTCCTGCTGTTTTTTTACAAATTTCAGTGCATAATCCATATCGGCAACACCCTGAGGCAACCCACCTATTCCGTCACCTTCACTGGCCCCGTTACCTGTAGCGTCATAAGAAAAAACTAAATAACCTGCTGAGGTAAAAGCATCCGCAACTTCCATAAAAGCGTTTTGCCCTCCGCAACCCATTCCGTGAGCAATAACTATAACGCCTTTTGCCTTGCTGTTATTTTCTTTATAGTATTTATATCCTGCAAGCTTCTGCCCGTTATCCGAATTAAAGTTGCAATTATCTACCCGTAGGTCTTTAAAATCTTCTACGGAATATGCATTTTCTTCATCAAGCTCAAATCGTCTGTCAAAAATAATATTGTAAACAACTGCAGTCAACAATGGTATAACAACAATAACCGTTATAAATACGGCAATTAAGAATGAAATCAATATTTTTTTTAATCGTTCTTTTTTTGCTGCTTCCATTGCTTCTCCTGTCTTTTTTATTATCTCCAAAAGTTGTTAAATTACGCCGCATATTCAAAAAGCAGAACTTATCAACAAGACAAGCTCTGCTTTTAAAAACAAAATACTTTTATACAAATACTTATATGAGTACAGCTATAAGCTGTGATGCAAGAACTACAAGAACAAGGGCAACAGGATATGTTGACGCATAAGCAGCTGCAACATCATCTGTACCTGCAACATTTATAAGTGTTCCTAAAGCAGGTGTACTTGTCATACCTCCTGTAATTGAGCCCAATGCGTTAAGCATACTCATTTTGAGAAGTTTTCTTGCAACAACGTATCCGATAATCATAGGAATAATTGTCATTAACGCTCCACTGACAAAACCATATAAAATAATCATTGCTCCGTCAGAGGATTGCTTTATTTGGTCAACAAGCTCAACTCCACCTTCAACGCCTGCACCCAACAAGAAAAGCATTAAGCCAAATTCGCGGAATACTTTAAGAGTCTTCTCCGGTACTTTTAAACTTAACTTGCCCATTCTGCCAAAGTGTCCCAAAATAAGTGCCATTATAAGCGGACCGCCTGTGTTACCCAAAGAGAATGTTGCTGCACCCTCTGCGTATCCTGAGCCAGAAAGAGGAATTTTTATTGAACCGAGAAGAATTCCCAAAACAACAGCCAATCCAAATGCGCCAAGTCCGAATTCGTCAAGCTCAAAAAGCTTCTTAGTTTCTTTTTTCTCTTCAACGACAGACTCCGTACCTACTTTCATAAGTTCTCTTTCTTTTGCCATGTCTGCTTTTAAGAATTTAGGTATCAGTTGTACAAACAACACAACACCAACCACTCCGAAAGGATATGCAACTGCATGACCTAAAGCAACAAGTCCCAATTGGTCAGGATTTGAACTTGAAACGGCTTCTTGTGATGCAGAGAAACCTGGAGTACTTGTTAATGCACCTGACATAATTCCGGTACCGTAAGCACTTCCCTTTATCAAAGAGAACAATGCACACACAAGCGCGCCTGAACCTACAATCAACACTCCCAAAAGAACGTAAGATTTTGCATTCTTTTTAAGATTTTTAAAGAAGCTTGGACCGGCTATAAAGCCTACTGCCGTAACAAATAATACCAAGCCTATTGAGCTTAACATCTTGTATTTACTTACAGCACCTGCTGCAGCATCTTCAATAAAGAATTTTCCTATAATCGGAACATCCTTCAATACCGGCAATGTAAACAAGTAGCCAAAAAGTAAAGCCATTAAAAACACACCGGCTGTTCCCAAGGACACACCTTTGATTTTTATGCTGCCTAATGCATAACCGATAAATGCTATCAACATTGCACCGCAAAGTACGATAGTTGTACTGCCGACTGCACCTAATGAAAATATTTTATCAATAATATCCATTGCTTATAATTTGCCTCTTTTCTTACTTAGCCTCGTACTTAGGATTGCCATGTGTATATCTGGGCAACAATTGAGGAGATACTTTATCAGTAACTATGCCTGCATCAGCAAGCTCTTTGTCAAATTTCTTAACGTGATCAAGAGTCAACTTACCAACTTCGCCAACAGTTTTTGCCTTAGCTGCAGCGTGAACACCGGCATTGCGTCCGAATACGATAATGTCGAGAAGTGAGTTACCCATAAGTCTGTTTTCGCCGTGGATTCCTCCTACAGCCTCACCTGCAACAAAGAGGTTTTCAACGTCAGACATACCGTCAGCACCTATTTTGATACCACCATTCTGATAGTGAAGTGTAGGATAAATCAAAATCGGTTTTTCTCTCATATCATAACCGTATTTCATAAACATACGGAGCATAGCAGGAATTCTCTTCTCAATAGCGCCTTTTCCGTGAATTTCTTCAATCATAGGAGTGTCAAGCCAGATACCGTAGCCATCGGGAGTAGGTACACCCTTGCCTCTTTCTTTGCACTCACGAATAATAGAAGCCGCAGAAACGTCACGTGTCTCAAGAGGATGCATAAATGCTTCGCCCTCTACGTTAATAAGCATTGCTCCGAGCGAGCGAACCTTTTCCGTAACGAGAGCACCGAAAATCTGTGCGGGGAAAGCAACGCCTGTAGGATGGTACTGCAATGTATACGCATACAAAAGCGGAGCGCCTACACGGTATGCAAGCACAAGACCGTCAGCTGTTGCACCGTAGTGGTTTGATGTGGGGAATCCCTGATAGTGAAGCCTTCCTGCACCACCTGTAGCAATAACAACTGTCTTTGCTTTTGCAATAAGGATTTCATGTGTCTCCATATTCATAAGAACAGCGCCGGCTGCCTTGCCGTTTTCGTCAAGAATAAGCTCTACTGCTGCTGTATAGTCAACAACAGGAATCTGTCTGTTAATAACTTCATCACGAAGAACACGCATGATTTCAGCACCGGAATAGTCTTTTGCTGCGTGCATTCTCTTTCTTGATGTACCGCCGCCGTGTGTTGTAACCATTGTGCCGTCTTCTTCTTTATCAAACATAACGCCCAAATCGTTAAGCCACTTAACTGCGCCGGGGCCGTCTGTAACAAGTTTATATAATAACTCAGGAACGTTTTTAAAGTGTCCGCCTCCTAAAGCGTCAACGTAGTGAGTCATCGGTGAGTCGTTTTCTTTATCTGCAGCCTGAATACCGCCTTCTGCCATCATAGTGTTTGCATCACCGTGACGGAGCTTTGTTACTATCATAACATTAGCACCGTTCTCATGTGCCATAACTGCTGCGGAAGAACCTGCTCCGCCTCCGCCGATTACGAGAACATCAACATCATAATCTGCATGACTTAAATCGATTTCATCAGGATTTATACGGCTGTGTGCCTGCAACAATGCAGCAAGCTCGGTAGGAACTTGTTCACCTTTGTTAGGTCCCATTTCCAATGTGGCAAAATTTTCTTTCTTATAATCCGGATGGAATTTTGCAAGTAAAGCTTCCTTTTCCTCTGCTGTCATTCTTCTTGGTTCAAAACCGATACGTGAAGCACGACTTGCTTCAACCTTTTTTATTGAATCCAGCATCTCCTGTGTATAAAATGCATCGCTCATTTTGCTTTCCTCCTTATTTCTCTATATCTCTGTGATTGTACATGTCTTTAAGCTCATCTATTGGTTTTGCCATAAGCTCTTTCATAGACTGTTCAAAATCACCGTTTGCAATTTCTGCTGCTCTTTTTTCAAGATGCTCTGCTGTCGGTGCAATATACTTTCCTGTAAGTCTTCTTGCAAGAAGAGCTACCTGAGGATGCGAAATTTGAGCCGGGCAACGTGAAGAACAGATTCCGCACATTACGCAGTCAAAAGACTCCTCTGCACACTTTGCGTATTCGCCTCTTTGTGCGTATGCTATGTACTGCATCGTGTTAAGGCTCTGTGTACAGCTCTTCGTACAAGCATTACAGCCGATACAACTGTAAATCTCAGGATAAAGCTGCATCATTATACTCTCTGTAGGGCGAATTTCATTAATATCATAAGTTTGCTTAACAACCGGGAAGAAAGGAATTTGTGCTACGTACATATTTTCTTCTACCTTTGTTTGACAAGCAAGACAAACCTTGAGCTCAGGGTCGCCTTTTATTCTGTAAACCGAAGCACATGCGCCGCAGAAGCCATTACGGCATCCGCATCCGCGTACAAGCTGATATCCGGCATATTCCATAGCGTCCATAATTGTAAGCTCTGACGGTACGGAATACTTTTTGCCCATTATAAATACATTTACCATATTTTCCATGTTTTTAGCCTTCACTTTCTGTAAAAATAATTACTATTAATACTCATTCGGGAGTTCATCCAACTGGTCGCAACGGAATACCGGTCCGTCTTTACAAACGTACTTCGATCCTATATTGCAACGGCCGCATTTTCCTATGCCGCACTTCATGCGAAGCTCCATTGTTGTATAAACCTGAGTCTTATCGTAGCCCATCTCCTGCAGAGATGCCAATGTAAACTTAATCATTATCGGAGGACCGCAAAGAAGCGCTGTTTTGTTGGTATCAAAATTAAGCTCTTTTACGTATGCAGGAACAAATCCTACATGTCCTTCCCAACCCTCTTGAGGTCTGTCTATGGTAAGGTGAACATTTACATTTTCTGCCTTCATCCAATCGTTGCAAATCTGGTCATAATCTACCAAATCATCTGCTGAACGAGAACCGTAAACTATATCGATTTTACCGTAATTTGCACGGTTTGCAAGACAGTAATCGATTACGGAACGAAGCGGTGCCAATCCAATACCGCCGGCGATAAAGAGCAAGTCTTTGCCTTTAAGCTCTTCTTCAACCGGGAAATTACGTCCGTAAGGTCCGCGAATTGTAACTGTCTGACCTACCTCCATTTGATGGAGCCAATCAGTAAGCTGTCCGCAACGCTTAATACTGAATTCCATAAATTCTTTATTTGTGGGCGAAGAAGTTATTGAGAACATCGCCTCACCTACTCCGGGAATTGACAGCATTGCGCACTGTCCCGGCATATGCTCAAAGCACTTACCGCCACCGGGAGCATTTACACGAAATGTTTTAACATCCGGTGTATCCTGACGAATGTCAGTAACTATACCAAGCTGAGGTATTAATGCATCGGGATTCATTTCGATTCACCTCCGAAAGATTTAATTACTTTTACAATATTCAAAGATACGGGGCATTTTGACAAACATCTGCCACAGCCTACGCATGAATACAAACCGTCATTATTAGCCGGATAATAAACCAGCTTGTGCATAAAGCGCTGACGGAAACGCTCCATTTGACTTGTACGGGGATTTCCGTGTGCACACTTTGTAAAATCAGAGAACATGCAAGAATCCCAGCAACGGAATCTTTTTACTCCGTGTCCCGTATCAAAATCTCTTATATCATAGCACTGGCAAGTAGGACACACGAAAGTACATGTGCCGCAACCAAGACAAGCTTTGTAAAGTTCCTTCCATTGCTCAGCATAGAAAACATCATTAAGCTTAGTAGTTAAGTGTTCACCGCTGAAATAAGAAAGATCCAAGTCCTTAAGAGGCAACTTATCCAATATATTTTCTATTGCACTCTTTGCTTCTTCAACTTTTTCTGCTTCGGAATCTTCTGCGCTCTCCAAAACGCCTGCAAGAGCTTTAGTAAGCTCTTCTCCTTTTGCTGTCTCTGCTTTCCAATACAGAATATCTCCAACCAACCAAGTAGTTACGTCGCCACCTTGTGGGTTAGCTGCATTTATTCCGAATGCACCGCAGAAGCAAGTCTCTTCGGGCTCATTACAAGCCATTGTAACGATAACGCCGTTTTCTCTTCTGTTTTTGTAGAATGAGTCAACAGGTTCGCTTAAAAATACGTTGTCGAGTACTTCAAAGCTCTTAGCGTCACATGCGCGCACTCCGAAAATCACAAAAGGTTCTGCCGGATCGCGATCCTCAATTATATCTATGTTTTTTCCTGTTACTTTAAATGAAATAAGATTTTCACTTTGAGGAAAAAACAATTCTTTTGCTGACTTTACAGTCTTAAGGCAGTCAATATTCACATTGCTTGCAGGTGTCCACTGCTCAAAAAGGCACTGGTTTGCACTCTCTACAGGAAGATAAATATTTTTTACTGCTGCAACTGCCGCGTATAATTCAGGTAAACGGTTTTTAGCTATTTTATACATCATTTATTACCGCCTCTCTCATAAACAATACTAGGCTCTGCATCCTGCTTTGTATAAGATGTCAGAGGCATTCCCAGCTCAATATCCGCACCTGCCTGATATTCTCCGTAAAGCTCATTAATATCTTTAATAAACTTACGATTAAGCAAGTGAAGAGGAATATTCTGCGGACAAACTCTTGTACATTCACCGCAGTCTGTGCATCTGCCTGCTACGTGGAAAGCTCTTATAATGTGGAAAAGATTTTCTTCGAAATCATCTGTATTCGCTTTGCTGTCTACACCTGATTTGGGGTTATCAAATACACATGTAAGACAAGAGCAAGCAGGACATACGTTACGACAAGCGTTACAACGAATACATCTTGAAAGTTCCCCTCTCCAGAAATCAAATCTCTCATCGGGAGTCATGTGCTCAAGATTTTCGATATACGCAAATCTGTTACCGAAATCCTCATTTGCAACGGCCGTCTCAGGCTCTTGCTCTTCATTGGAAAGAGCATCATATATCATATGTTTTTTGCCCTTACATGACATACACTTTTCAAAAAGAACATCTTTTTTAGCGCATGATTTTTCACCGTAAATTGTCTCAAAAACAACTTCGTCGCCTACTGATTTAACACTTGTAATACCCTTGATGCCAAGCAGAGCTGCTTTTTGAACATCAATTTTACCGTCGCAAGGTATACCCAAAACGTACACATTGTCACGATTAATTCTGTTTTCCTTTAAAAGCTGATTAAAACTGTATGTATCGCAAGGCTTTAAAAGCGCAACGATTTTGCCTTCTTTTTTGGATTCAAGTATGAAGTATTTGCTCTGATTCGAAGCGCAGAAATCATCATAAATCATATTATCCAAGTTATCTTTAGTGAAAACTGCAGGAGTAACATCATAATAAAATTCTCCGTTTTCCCAGCCCATCACTCTGTCTGCTGTACCGTCTTCCAATAATGCACGGCATTTTGATAAAATTTCTTCGCTTATTCTTTGCATCTCAAATCCTCCAATTTCTTATTGGGTCCCAAATTGTGGATAGTTTCTACAAATTCATTCATTGTTGCTGAGAATTTAGCACCCTCTGCTGCGGAAATCCACTCAACTCGTGTTCTGCCCTTTTCTATTCCCATATAATCCAGCATACTGAAAAGAAGCGTCATTCTTCTTCTTGCAAAGTAGTTACCTGATGTATAGTGGCAATCTCCCGGATGACATCCGGCTATAATTACACCATCCGCACCTCTTTGGAAAGCTCTTAAAATAAACATAGGATTTACACGACATGAACAAGGAACGCGTATAACCTTTACATTTGCAGGGTAAGAAAGTCTGCTTGAACCTGCAAGGTCTGCACCGGCATAGCTACACCAATTACAGCAAAATGCAACAATCAACGGTTTAAATTCTTTATTATTTTCATTTATTTGCATATTGCGTCAACCTCCGCCATAATTTGTCTTGTAGTAAAGCCCTTAAGATCCATTGCGCCTGACGGACAAGTTACAGTACAAGCACCGCAACCTTGACATACTGCTTCATTAACCAAAGCAATACGGCGAACTTCTCTCTTACCGTGGTCATTTACTTCTTTGTTTATATACTCTATTGCTCCGTAAGGACAAACATTTGCACACTGCGAACATCCGTTACAAAGAAGCTCATTTGAATTTGCAACACAAGGATTACATGTAAGTTTGTCTTTTGCAAGCAATCCAATAACTTTAGCTGCTGCTGCACTTGCCTGAGCGACTGTTTCCGGAACGTCCTTAGGTCCTTGACATACGCCTGAAAGGAACACGCCTGCTGTAGGACTTTCTACAGGACGAAGTTTTGCGTGAGCCTCTGTAAGGAAATTATTTGTGTCGATACTTGCTGTAAGCATTGTAGCAAGATTTTTAACACTGGGATCAGGCTCGATTGCTGTAGCAAGAACAACGAGGTCTGCTTCAATTTTAATTTGCTCATTGGCAATAAGGTCAGAACCTTGAACAAGAAGCTTACCGTCTTTTTCTACAACTTTACCAACCATACCCTTTATATAGTCAACACCGTATTCTTCAACTGCTCTGCGGTAAAATTCATCAAAATTCTTACCGGGAGTTCTAACATCAATATAGAATACATGTACCTTTGTGTCAGGATATTTATCACGAATCATCATTGCATGCTTTGCTGTATACATACAACAAATTTTTGAGCAATATGGCTTACCGCAACCGGAAACATCTCTTGAACCTACGCATTGTATAAATACTATCTCATGGGGATGTTCATTGTCAGAAGGACGAAGAAGTGTACCCTTTGTAGGACCTGCCGCATTCATAAGTCTTTCAAGCTCTAACGATGTAATAACGTCTTTATTTTGAGCATATCCGAACTCTTCAAAGTTATCAAGATTAATAAGTTTATAACCTGTTGCTGCAACAATCGCACCATACTCTCTCTCAACTATTTCGTCTTGCTGTTCAAAATCAATAGCCTTTGAAGGACAAACAGTTGCACAAAGACCGCATTTACCTGTTTTCATTTTTACACAATACTCTGTGTCAATTACAGGAACATTAGGTATAGCCTGCGCAAAAGGTATATAAATCGCACCTCTTTTATTAAGTCCCTGGTTAAACTCATTAGGAGCTTTTTTTGAAGGACATTTCTCGGTACAAACACCGCAACCTGTACAAAGGTCTGCTTTTACGTGTCTTGCCTTTTTTCTGATTTTTACTTTAAAATTACCTACGAAACCTGATACACCCTCAACCTCACTGTATGTAAAAAGGTTGATTTTCTCATGAGCTGATGCATCCACCATTTTCGGTGTCAAAATACATGCCGCACAGTCAAGTGTGGGGAATGTTTTATCAAGCTGAGCCATTTTACCGCCGATGGTAGGAGATTTCTCAACTATATCAACCTCATATCCAGCATCAGCAATGTCAAGTGCTGTCTGAATACCTGCAATACCACCGCCGATTACAAGCGCTCTTTTCGTTACTGCACTTTCGCCGGCCTTTAATGGTGTATTAAGGTGAAGCTTGGCAATTGCCGCCTTCGCCAAAATAATTGCTTTCTCTGTACCCTCATCTTTATCTTTGTGTATCCAAGAGCACTGCTCACGAATATTGGCGATTTCTACCATGTAAGGGTTAAGACCTGCAGCCTGGGCTGTCTTACGGAATGTAGCTTCGTGCATACGAGGTGAACACGAACATACTACAATGCCTGTAAGGCCGTATTCTTTTATAGCCTGTCTGATTTTAAGCTGACCGGCTTCGGAACACATATATTGATAGTCTGTTGATATAACAACACCCGGCTCATTCGCTACAGCCTGTGCTACTCTTTCTACATCTACTGTGCCTGCAATGTTACTGCCGCACCAACAAACAAATACTCCGATTTTTTGCAATTTATTCACTTCCAATCTTTATCTGTTTACTTACTGTATTTTCTGAATGCACTTACGATTGCCTGTTGTGGCATATTCTCGTCCAACTTTTCAGGCACTGCATTCGCCTTAAGATGGTTCTCGCCTTGCTGTCTTATAACGCAAACACGCACAGCTTCTATAAGCTTTGCCGGTTCTACGCTTCTGGGACATCTTTCAATACATGCAAAGCATGAAAGACACGTCCAGATTGACTTAGACTCCATCAATTTTTTTATTTGTCCCTTTTCTACCATAGAAACAAATTGATGAGGATGATACTCCATCTCTTCAAATGAGGGACATGTACCTGAGCACTTACCGCATTTCATACACTTTTTTGTATTAACACCGCTGATTCTTATCACGCGCTCTGCAAGTTCTTTCTCGTTTACCGTCACAAAAATCCCTCCTTATTTTAAGCCGAGTGCTTCGGCGAGTAATTCTGTAAAGTAGCAGATAGTCGGTTTATTGTCGATTGTACTGTTTGTTTCTAAATTATACAAGCACAAAGGACAAGCTGTAATAACTGTATCAGCACCTTTTGATACTGCTTCTTCAAGAATCATATTAGCACGCTTTTGCGGAATGGCTTTATCCTCTAAAGCAACATAACCACCGCAACATTCATTACGATATCCCGTAATTACGGGAGTTGCACCGATTGCTTTTATAAAATCCTCAAGAATTGTAGGATTTTCGGGGTTATCAAACTGCATAACTTTTGCAGGTCTCAACAACAAGCAACCATAATATGCTGCAATTTTTCTGCCTTTAAGAGGATTCTTAACAGCTGCTTTAAGGTTATCAAAGCCTACAGCATCTCTTAACATTTCAAGATAGTGAACAACATTTGTTTCGCCTACGTAATCCGTGTCAAGTTTAAGATAATTATTTACTTTCATTCGGATATCATCATTTGTAAGCATATCGTTGTTTACTCTTTTTATAACATGATGACAAGCAGAACACAATGTAAGTAATTCCCTGCCTTCTTTTTTTGCACTGTCAAGAGCACGTACTGCAGATAATTTAGTAGCAATCTCATCGAGTGCCAAAGGATAAACAGCACCGCAACATTGCCAATCTTCTATTTCTGCAAGCGTAACGCCGAGAGCTTCGGCTGAAACTCTGGCGTAACGATCCAATTCTTTTGCTTTAGTTTTTAATGTACATCCGGGATAATAACTGTAAGTCATATTCATTTTCCTTTCAGTTTTAAATTTAAGTTATTGTAATATTAATTTTATACCATTTGTTCAGGCTTGAATACTTCGTCAAACTTCTCTGCAGTGAGGAATCCAAGCGCCACACAAGCTTCTTTTAATGATATGTTTTCTTTATAAGCATTCTTAGCTGTTTTTGCAGCATTGTAATATCCTATATAAGGATTCAAAGCTGTTACAAGCATAAGCGAATTATAAAGATTGTGTTTCATTTTTTCTCTGTTAGCAGTAATACCGGCCACGCAATTGTCGTTGAAAGAACGAATTCCGTCTGCTAAAAGGCGTACTGACTGGAGGAAGTTATATATGAGAACAGGCATGAAAACATTAAGTTCAAAGTTTCCTTGTGATGCTGCCATACCAACTGCAACATCATTTGCAATTACCTGTACTGCAACCATTGTCATAGACTCGCACTGTGTAGGATTAACCTTTCCGGGCATGATTGAACTGCCGGGTTCATTCTCCGGAATGAAAATCTCACCAAGACCACATCTTGGGCCGCTTGCAAGCCAACGTACGTCGTTAGCAATCTTCATAAGGTCTGCCGCCAAAGCTTTAAGTGCTCCGTGAGCAAATACAAGCTCATCTTTTGATGTAAGTGCGTGGAATTTATTCTCTGCAGTTTCAAATTTCTTACCTGTAAGGTCAGAAACAACCTTTGCAACCTCTGCTCCGAAAGTCTTGGGAGCATTAAGGCCCGTACCTACTGCCGTTCCGCCAAGTGCAAGTTCTTTAAGTCCCGGAAGAGCGGCTTCAAGCATACCTTTTGTTTTTTCTATCATATTTCTCCAACCGCTGATTTCTTGAGAAAACTTAACGGGAGTTGCATCCTGAAGGTGTGTACGTCCGCTTTTTACAATATCATCATTCTCTGCTTCAAGGCGCTTTAATGTTGCAATAAAAGTATCCATTGCAGGGAAGAGCTTATCTTCGATACCAATAACAGCTGCAATATGCATTGCTGTAGGGAATGTATCATTTGAGCTTTGTGACATATTAATATGGTCATTAGGATGAAGAAGCTTTTTACCGCAAATTTCATTACCTCTGTTTGCGATTACTTCATTGGCATTCATATTAGACTGTGTACCACTTCCTGTTTGCCAAACAACTAACGGAAAATGGTCGTTCAAATCACCTGCTATAACCTCATCACAAGCTTGGCTGATAACATTTTTCTTTTCTTCGTCCATTTTGCCTAAATTAAAATTAGCAATTGCAGCGGCTTTTTTTAAAATACCAAATGCATGAGTAATTTCACGGGGCATTATTTCTCCGCCGATTTTGAAGTTCTGAAAACTTCTCTGTGTCTGTGCAGCCCAATAACGATCTGCAGGCACCTGCATTTCACCCATTGAATCGCGCTCTATACGATATTCCATGTCTTTTTCCTCCAAAAATATTGTCTATATTAAAATTAAAATTCAAGTTTAGAAATAAGGTCTTTAAGAACATTGCCACTCTTATGCATGAGTTCAATCTCACTCTCCAAAAGTGTAGGTGTTACACAACCCTTTACTCCGTCAATACCTAAAACAACAAGGTGACTGATGCATACATCACTTAGTCCGTATTCACCATGCATCATTGAAGAAACAGTCATAATATAATCCTTACCTGTGAAAAGTGATTCTACAATGCTGCACACAGAAACTGAAACCGCATAATAAGTAGCTTGTTTATTCTTAATAATCTCACCGCCGGATGTTCTTACATATTCAATAACCTCATCATAGTTAGGTGGTGTTACGATATCTTTACCTGTGTATTTAATTCCCTTGCAATAATCCTCTATACCGATAGCGGCAATTTTTGCCAAAGACCAAGGTATAAAAGATGAATCACCGTGTTCGCCCATTACGTACGCATGTATGTTCTTTTGGCAAACACCGAAGTGATCAGAAAGATAATAACGAAGACGTGCTGTATCAAGAATTGTACCGGAACCGATAATTTTATTTTCCGGTAAACCTGAATACTTCATAAAAGCGTATGTCATAATATCAACAGGATTGCTAACTATAATATATAACGCGTCAGGAGCATATTTTGCAATTTCAGGTGCAATTTCCTTCATAATATTTACGTTAGTTTGTGCAAGATCAAGTCTTGTTTGTCCGGCTTTTCTCGGAAGTCCGGAAGAAATTACCACCACATCAGAATCCTTAGCATCCTCGTATGTGCCTGCGTAAATGGTTACAGGACAACAGAAAGGTGTTCCTTGCTGAATATCCATTGCCTCTCCTTCTGCTTTGTCATGGTTGATATCAATGAGTACGATTTCTGAAGCAATTCCTTTTACTGTCATAGTATAAGCTATTGTAGAACCAACACTGCCTGCTCCGATAATTGTTACCTTGTTGCTCATATGCATCCTCTTTTCTAAAAAATTATTTTTAATTTCAAAATTATACTGCGTATTTTTGCTGTAAATAACGAACTCTTGCGTTTTTGCACATAGCAAAAATGCCTTTGCACGCACTCTGATATTATCACACATACAAGCAGAATTGTCAAACACAAAAAGCAGAATACACAAGGCATTCTGCTTTTTATTAAAGATGTTATTTTATAACATTTACTCAGTCTCTTTTTTATCTTCTTTATCTTCTACACTGTTGTAATTAATATACTCTTCTATAACTTGTTGTATAACAGTTTGATCAATATCGGACAATGCAAGAGAATTGTCTTTAACGTATTTTTCTACTTGATCATCATACGCATAATTCTTATACTCCGTTTGCACTTGGTCTTGAACAACCTTATGAGTAATATCCGAAGATGTTGTGATTCCTTTTGTTCCGTTATAATCAGTTAAACCTTATATAACAACCAATTTATATGCTGAATCAGTCTTTATAATAGTTGTAGCGCCAACCTCCGTTTGTTTAAACGCCCAATCAGCAATTTTCTCACCCACAAGAGCAGATTTTGCTTTTGTTAAATCCATCAAACCATTAGCGGAATCAGTATCATCAGAATATCCTATAGCCAACGCCTCTGCAGAATCTCCGTTTTTGATTTTTTCCTCAAGAATCTTTAAGAAGTTTAAAACATCATTTTGTTCCTTCTCTGAGACTTCTTTTTTATCTGCGCCCAATATAGATTTTGTTATTATTCTGATTGTAACAATCCTGTACTTATCAGGATCTTTTTGATAATGGGAGAAAAGCACACTTTCTTCAGGTTTTATTTCTTCTATAATGGAAGTGGCATAATCATTTACCATCATTTGGTCAACATAAACGGTCTTATAGTCATTTACATTCATGTTCATGATTTTTTTCAATAATTCATCTCGTGTTTTTACCCCGTATTGTTCTCCTGAATAACTCAACAAAGAATCAATCTGAGTATCTAACTCTCCGAGAAGCTTATCTGTTTTTTCCTTTGAATATCCCTTTTCTGCCGCTATTGCCATTTCCTTTGCAGCAAAAAACTTAAGCATCAAATCCAAAGCCTCATCTTTTGAATAATCAAGATAATTCTTGCCGTCTTTATATTCTTCGTAGAATACCTTTTTAAGAGCTTCAAAATACTCTTTCTCTGATTCAATTTTATTAAGCTCCGTAAAATCATATTCAGCGAAACAGCTATTCATAGCCTGAGAAAAGAACTGTGTATAATAAGCCTTATATATGGGTGTTCCTTTATACTTAGCGACCACGGTAGTATCTGCCGCCGCATCGCTGACTGTAGGTGTCGGAGTCGCATTTGCATCTGCTGTGGCACCTGATGCTGTAGCCGTTGCGTCAGCAGAAGCCGCTGCTTCTGCGTCTCCGAGGATTACCTTTTTAGCAAGCTCGTAAGCATATTCTCTGTTGTAATCTTTTATTTTATAATTCTTGTCTTTCTTGTAAGATGCAATCTCTTCCTCTACCTTTGAATTAACCTTCTCATCCATATATGCTGTGTATACCCTATCGTGTACTTCATCATCAGAAGTATCTAAAATCTTTGTACACATCATAATATGGTAACCGTATTCTGTCTCTACTATTTCAATTTTATCCGAGGCTGCAGTTTGTTTTAATCCCCATTCTTCAAAAGCCTTTACATAGCCTACTCCATCATATACAACGTAATAACCATCACTGTTGGGTTTGCCCTCTTCATCAACATCATCTGATCTTTCCATAATATTATCAAATGTAATTTCGCCTGCATTATATTTATCTACAAGTGTCTGAGCCTCCGCACGAAGCTCTGCTTTAGCTTTATCATCAGCTTTATCAGGTAACTCAAGCAAAGAATGTCTTACCTGAACAGTTTTGAACTTTGAGAAGTTATCTTCGTAATACTTGAGAAGCTCCTCGTCTGTAGGCATTACACCCTCTTCAAGTTTTTGTTTATACGTCTCTATGCAACCTGACATTACAAAATAATCCACAAGCTGGTCATAAGACATAGAATAAGCAACCTTTACAAATTCCTCGACAGTTTTAACACCAAAAGACGGTCCGTAATAAGTATTCATCTGGTCTATATAAGAAATTGCATTTTCTTTGAGTTCTTTTCGTTTTTCTTCATCAGGCCATTCTGCCTTTGTAGAGAAAACAAGATGTTTAATCATGAAAATACGACTTTCTTCGACTGTCTTATCAACAATTGTATCAAAATATGTTTTGCCGTCCATCTTCTTTGCAACAAGCGCTTCATAGAGCTTATTACCATAAAGTTCATTGTAATCTTCTGACCAATTTTCGCTTGTACTTTCTTTATCAAGAATATCAAAGAAATTATTTATAAAAACGCCATCCGGAATTTTCTCTCCATTAACAGTTCCTATACAGTTTTCAGCCTTTTTGTTACAGCCGAAAAAAATGCCTGTCAACATAACCAAAGATAAAACCAATGCAATAAACTTAATGTACTTATTCATACATGCCTCCGTAATCATTCCGTAATAATTCTATACATATCCTTAGCGTCGTCCTTACGCACAGTTTCTGCCACGCTGAGGATTTCAAATTTTGTTTTGCCGCCTGCAAAAGCAATCTCCACAATATCCCCCGGTTTAACGGCAGCACTTGCCTTAGCTGCCTTACCGTTTATAGATACTCTGCCGCCATCGCAAGCTTCATTTGCAACGGTTCGGCGTTTAATCACTCTCGAAACCTTTAAAAATTTATCAATTCTCATCTTTATCCCTCATGTCCGCAATAACCTTGTCTGTGTACTTTGACAATGCAACCTCCGCATCCACATCGGAATTATCCGCCAATCTGCAAATCGAATACAAAAGTTCGCCGATTTCTTCTTCCGAGGCCTTTTCGAACTCCTCTCCCGACGGAATGCTTTCGCTCATACCTGCTTTACGAATTTTTTTAGCAACCTTTTGACTTCTCATCAAAGCCGGAAAAACATTCGGGATGTCTTCTAAATCTTGCTGTAACGAAGAAAAGCCTTTCTCTGTAAGCTTTCTTTTTTCCCAGTTGTCAAGTGCCTCTTTTTCATCCTGCACATTTACATCGCCAAATACATGAGTATGTCTGAAAAGCATCTTTTTAGCACATCTGTCAGTAACATCGCTAAATTCAAATTTGCCTTCCTCTTTTGCTAAAATAGAGTGAAAAACAACTTGCAAAAGCACATCACCCAGCTCTTCGCAAAGTTTCTCCGTACTCTCTTTTTTTATAGCATCAACAGCCTCGTAAGCCTCCTCTATCATGGGTTTAATCAAAGTTTCATGCGTTTGTACTCTGTCCCAAGGGCAACCCTCCGGCGAACGCAAAAGTTCGATTATATGATAAAGCTCCTCTAAGGAATATTTTTCTCCCTTTGTCTTAGGTTCAATTTGTATCATAAAGCACCTGTCATTTCTGAAGTTATTAAAATATGTTGCGCATTGCCACATACATTGATTATAATACATTAAATGTCTGAGGGCAAATTTTATTTATAAGTATAACAAGGATGTGTAAACAAACTGTGTCAGATATATGGAACTTTATGGACAAAGCAATAGAATATGCGAAAATCTCCGCCGCAAGCAATCCATTTGATGTGCCGGTAGGCTGTGTAATAGTAAAAGATAATAAAATAATTTCCTATGGTTATAACAGCAGAGAAAGCAATTGTAAAGTCACAGGTCATGCAGAAATTCAAGCAATAGAAGAAGCCGAAAAGCTTCTTGGCAGTTATAAACTCCAAGGTTGCAAAATTTTTGTCACTTTAGAACCATGTCCCATGTGTGCAGGTGCAATA
>JAEIGA010004608.1_pt1 | contig 21308 bp, 19 predicted proteins | sample 9270691 | NCBI WGS metagenome assembly JAEIGA01 (sample SAMN17057246, study PRJNA624740) | gut metagenome | biome: biome; isolation source: fecal sample | host: Bos grunniens | place: China: Xizang | collected 2019 | reverse complement strand
GTTTGCCTTCGCCTTCTGAATGAGGTCACGGAGTTTGGAGTTTGAGGTGGGGTCTCCGCCGCCCTCTTTTACGGCTATCGTGATCTCCTTACCGATCTTTGTAAACACCTTAGCGCGCGCGGAGTCGGTCTTTTCCTTTTTGTGCTTGATATTAGCCCATTTGCTATGTCCTGACATATCTATATATTCCTTTCAATTATTAACCTTAAAAAATATTTATATGCGCTCCGTCTTTTTGAGACATATGAGTGAGAATGCGGAGCCGAGCACGTTTCTCGTCGCTTCTGTAAGAAGTATTCTCGTCCCTCTTACATTATTGTCATCGACGTTCAGTATTGAGCATTCGTGGTAGAATTTATTGAACGCTACCGCAACGTCAAGAATAAATCTTGTTATCACGGAAGGCTCGTAATCCTTAATAGCAGACAAAACTCTTTCCTCATACTGACAAAGTGTCTTAAGCAAAGCCGCCTCTGCATCGTTGCTTATAACAATCTTACCGCCGTAGCTTTCTCCAACCTTGTCAAGAATTGAGCAGGTACGTGCATAAGTATACTGAACGTAAGGACCTGTATTTCCGTCAAAGGAAAGTGCATCTTCGAGATTGAAGTTTATGTCCTTGATACGGTTATTTGTAAGATAGTAAAATACTATCGCACCGACACCAACTGCCTCGGCAATCTCTTCGTTACCAGCAAGCTCGGGATTCTTTTCTGCCATGATTCCCTTTACCTTATCGATAGCCGCTGCAAAGAGGTCTTTGAGAAGTACTACGTTACCTGTTCTCGTAGCAAGCTTCGCACCGTTGAGAGACACCGTTCCGTAAGGAATATGAACGAGCTCGTCATACCAATCATAGCCCATAAGCTCCACGACCTTGAACCACTGCTTGAAGTGAAGTATCTGCTGGGTACTGGTTACGTATATACACTTGTCAAAGTTATAATGCTCTTTTCTGTATACTGCCGCGGCTATATCACGCGTGGGATACAGAGTCGAGCCGTCGCGCTTGAGAATGAGGCACGGAGGCATTCCGTACTCGTCAAGATCCACGATAGATGCGCCGTCGTCTATTTTCATAAGACCGCTCTCTCTGAGCTTTTCGACCTGAGCGGGCATCTTGTCGGTGTAGAAGCTCTCACCCTTGTAGCTGTCAAACTCGATTCCAAGCTGCTTGTAGGTCTTTTGATATTCCTCAAGGCTTATCTCGACGAACCACTTCCAAAGTGCGATATTCTCCTCGTCCCCGATCTCCATCTTGTGAAATTCCTCTCTTGCCTGATCGGCAAGGTCGGCTCTCTGTGGAATACCGTTTTCCTCGTCGCCCTTGATGGTGTTGTTTATACGAACGTAAAGCTCAACGAGCTTGTCTATGCCGCCCTTCTCTATCTGCTCCTTGTCACCCCAGAGCTTGTAAGCCACGATAAGCTTACCGAACTGAGTTCCCCAGTCGCCGAGATAGTTGATGCCAACACACTTATATCCCGCAAACTCGTGCAGCTTTTTGAGCGCATGACCGATCACTGTCGTACCGAGATGTCCTATGTGAAAGGGCTTTGCAACATTGGGGGAAGAATAGTCAAGCACGACCGTTTTTCCCTCTCCGATAGCGGGAGCACCGTATTTCTCACCTTTTTGAAGTATCTCAGGTAAAACATTCTCTCCGAGATATTCGTTTGATATTTTTATGTTAAGATAACCGTTGACCGCCTCTGCGCTCGCTATAGCTTCTGCCTTAAGCTCCTGCGCGATCGTTGCCGCGATTTGAACGGGTGAGCGACGAAGGGTCTTTGAAAGCTTGAAGCAAGGAAACGCAAGGTCGCCCATAGTCGCGTCGGGGGGATATTCGAGCATACCCGCGATATCCTGAGCGCTTATCTCTGCCTCGGGATTGATATCGACAACTCCCTCATATATTTTCTCTGCAATTAATGATTTGATCTTAAGCATTTATAAGCTCTGCCTTTCGAGTCGAATTAATTTTAATTTTAAAAAACCGCAACGGTTATTATATCATATAACAGTTGAAATTTCAATAGTAATTCCCAATTTTTGAATTTATTTTTCCGTGTCGTCAATCATATCTCTTGCCGCCTGCCTTTGCGCTTCGGTTATGTTGATGCCCCCGAGTATCCTTGCCGCTTCCTCTATTCTCTCATCGCGGCCAAGAAGTCTTATGCTCGTGTGCGCTCTGCCGTCTACCTCTTTTTTGGATATGAGATAGTGATTGTCTGCCAAGGTAGCTATCTGGGCTGAATGTGTGACGCACAGTATCTGACTATGGACAGCTATCTCTTTAAGCTTCACGCCTATTTTACGTGAGGTCTTACCTGAAATTCCCGTGTCTATCTCATCGTACACGGCACAGCCAACTCCGTCCTTTTCATTCAATACGCTCTTGATTGCAAGCATTATTCTTGCCATTTCTCCGCCCGATGCTATATCACTCATAGGCATCATAGGCTCTCCGGGGTTAGTGGCGGTCAAAAATTCTATTTTGTCTTGTCCCGTGGGAGTAAGCTCCTCGGTCTCGGTAACAGTTATCTCAAATTTCACCTTTGGCATATCAAGATATGAAAGCACGTCCATTATCTTGACGCTTGCCTCTCTTGCAGCGGCCTTTCTGTGCTCGCTAAGTATCTTTGCCGCAATTTTCGCTCGGGACTCGAGCTCGGCGATTGTCTTTTTATACTGCTCCGCCCTCTCGTCCGAAAGCTCAATGTCGTCAAGCTCCCGCTCCGCCTTGTCCCTAAATTCAAGTATGGCTTTGATGTCTCTGCCGTATCTTCGCTTGAGAGATGATATGACTTCAAGCCTTGATTCTATCTTATCAAGCTTTGCTTCAGGGTCCTCTCCGTCATCACTTGAAAGGGCCTTTATTCTGTCCGCAAGGTCGGACACCTCGTAGCTCATATCCATAAGCTTTTCCGAAACATCTGACGCGTCTGGTACTACGTCGATTATTTTTTTGAGTGCATCCGATGTGCGTGAGAGCAAATAGGCAACGTCTCCGCCTCTCTCTCCGCCGCATAGCGCTCTATGTGCAAAATTCAGATGCTTATTTATTTTTTCTATGTTGGCAAGGCGGAGCTTTTCTGCCTCAAGCGTCTCTTCCTCGCCGTCCTTCAGCTTCTTTGAGTCAATATCCTTTATCTGATATTCAAGGATATCCTTGCGTCTTGCTTTTTCCTCCTCGTCGGAGTTGAGCTCCGACAATTTTTTACGATATAAGTCGAGCTCCCTATATATTTCCCTGTATTCATCACGCATACTCCAACAGTCTCCGTACGAATCCGTCATATCCGTGTATGACGACTTATTGAACAGAGCTTGGCTGTCGTGTTGACCGTGAATAGATATAAGCTGCTTGGATATATCCTTGAGCGCTGCTTTGGTGACTGTCCTGCCGTTTACTCTTATAGAAGATCTTCCGTCGGAGGTCAGCTTGTGAGTGATTATGACTTCACCGTCCTCGCACTCAATACCAAGCTCCGAAAGAAACACCTTGAGGTCCTCGGGAACGCCGTCAAAAACTGCCTCAGACAAGGCGTGGTCCTCTCCCGATCTTATTACCTCACGGGATACCTTTGCGCCGGTGAGCATATTTATACTGTCTATGATAACGGACTTTCCCGCGCCCGTCTCGCCCGTAAGCACAGTCATACCGCTACCGAACTCAATGTCCGCGCTCTTCACGACCGCTATGTTTTCTATATGCAAGCTCCTGAGCATAAATACACTCCTTTCTACTTAATAATGATATGCTTTTATATTGAGAACAGCTTTCCAAGCTTTGCGGCAACTCTTGGTGCCGCCTCGCTATCGGGTGTAACTATGATGATAGTATCGTCTCCCGCAACGCAACCGAGTATCTCGGAATCGGGTATGCGATCTATTGATATAGCGACCGCCTGCGCCATTCCCGCGGTTGTCTTGAACACTATGATGTTCTGCGCGCAATTTATGCTCAGCACGGTATCAACTATTGGGTGTGCCAGAAGTCCCGTCTGTCTCACGTTCTTCTTAATAGCGTGAGATACCACGTATTTGTACGCTCCGTCAGGCATAGCCACCTTGACAAGATCAAGGTCTCTTATGTCTCTTGAGATCGTCGCTTGCGTTACGTTATACCCCTCTTCACCCAGAAATTCTATAAGCTCGTCCTGAGTCTCTATCTCATACTTTGCTATAAGCTCAAGTATCTTTTCCTGTCTTCCCTTTTTCATTTTAAAATCTCCGTTTATTTATCATTCATCTTTTGTCTTAATCTGTCGTAGAATATATCGTCCTTGAATCTTATAAAATCCGTATGCAAGGGTGAACGGGTTATGCGTACGCGCTCACCTATCGCAAGCTCGTAATTAACTCTGCCATCTATCGTCAAAAACAGGCTTTTTTCTCTTTGACATATATTTTTTATCTCTATGCTAGCCGAATCTGTAAAAATAAGGGGACGAGCATACAGAGAGTGTGGACATATGGGTGTTACGCAAAGGCAGTTGAGCCTTGGGTCTACAATAGCTCCGCCTGCCGCCAAGGAATATGCCGTAGAGCCTGTCGGAGTGGCTACTATCATTCCGTCTGAGCGATAGCTCGCTATATGAACTCCACCCTCATAAAGCTCAAGGTCTACTATTCTCGAGACCGAGCCGTTGGATATGACGGCATCATTCAGCGCGTATTCGTTTTTACGCACGGCCCCTTCGCCGTCAAGTATCTCAATGTTTATCATTGAGCGAGTCTCTATTTTATAATCTCCCGTAAGCAATCGGGATATCTCTCTTATCTCGCCGAGCTCAAGCTCCGACATATATCCGAGTCTTCCGAGATTTAGTCCAAGCACGGGGGTGCAAAACGGCGCCGCTCTTCTCGCAGACTCCAGAATGGATCCGTCACCGCCAAGGACTATTACTACGTCAACCGCGGAATAAGCCTCCTCGGCAGGCACAAAGGTAAATCTCATTTTGCTTTTATTGAGCTTGATTATCTTGTCCTTGTTATACAACAGGGTGCATACCTCGCAACCTAGAAAATACAGCTTCTCCGCTACCGTCAGGGCTGCGTTGGCTTTATCGTATATGTTAAAATTGGTAATTATCAAAGCTTTTTTTATGGGTTTCATGAATAATGCCTTTCTTGTTCAAGTGAGGGTCCCTCCCTCAGGGTCATAAGCGACACAACGTACTTAACTTAAAGCTCTCGGTTTTGAGCTCTGTTTTTCTCTCATACCGTCTTTTAAAGCATGCGAGATATTCCACGTTCCCGTCGCCGCCCTCAATGGGCGATCGCATAACGCCGCAGACGTCAAATCCGCAAATACTTGCGGACTCCAAGACACGCACAATGGCGTTTTCTCTGTCCTTGGGGCTCTTTACTATGCCGTTTTTTCCAATAGCCGACCGTCCGACCTCAAACTGAGGTTTTATCAAACTGATAAACACAGCTCCGTCACAAAGCACAGTCGCAAGCGCGGGGTGTATAAGTGTTTGCGATATAAAGGAAACGTCCATAACGGCAACGTCAAATATACCGAAATCTTGCGGATTTAGCCCTCTTGCGTTATAACCCTCAATAGAGCTTACTCTTGGATCGTCAAGCAGATCTCGGTGTAGCTGTTCTCTGCCGGAATCTACCGCAAAAACGTGCGCGGCTCCGCTTTGGAGCAAACAATGGGTAAATCCGCCCGTCGATGCTCCCACGTCGATGCATCTTTTTCCATCTACGTCTATTTTAAACTCGGCAAGTGCCGCCTCGAGCTTTATGCCTCCGCGCCCAACGAATCTGTCTGGCTGAGTTATCTCTATCTTGTGCTCAACATCAGAAACACTTTCGGACGGCTTTTGGATAGATCTCCCGTCTATGAGCACCTTACCCTCGGATATCAATCTGCCGGCACGTGTTCTGCTATCAACTATCCCCTGCTCTACAAGATATACGTCTGCTCTCATAACAAGTTAAATGCAGGCAACATCGCTATTAAGAACGGGACAACTATACCGACCAAAAGTCCCGCAAAAACCTGCAGAGGTGTATGCCCCGCAAGCTCATCCAAAGCCTTTTGAGTAAGATTTTTATCATTTTTAGCCTCAACAAGCTCCTGAAAAATGAGATTCAAGGCTTTTGCGTGCTCGCCTACCTGCCTTCTCATGCCCATAGCGTCTCTCATAACTATCATCATAAGCACCGCGCTTATGGCAAAGGACACCGAGCCAAGTCCGTACTGTATAGCGCAAGCGCAAGACAGTGCCGATGCCGCGGCAGTGTGCGAGGACGGCATACCGCCCGTACCAAACAAAAACTCTTTCACTGAAAACTTTTTTATCTTGAATATTCCTGTGCAAAATTTAAATATTTGCGCCACTATCCAACCCGACGCGGCGCTTATAAGAGCAAAATTTGTCGCAAGCTCTAATATAAATTCCATTTATTTCTTCCTTCTTTTTTATTTCTCACGGGATAGTCCCGCTACTCATTTTATCTTTTTCTGTCACAAAGATATTCCGCCAAACTAATAAGCCTATCACTCGCGTCAATATCCTCTATTTCACGTATTGCCTCCCGAGTGAGAGATGCGGCGTATTGCCTCGCCTCCTCTACACTGAAAAACGATATAAACGTGGTCTTGTTTTTATTCGCGTCCGAGCCTGTCCTCTTGCCGAACTCCTCATCTGTTGAGGTCACGTCAAGAATATCATCGATTATCTGAAAGACAAGACCTATTTTTTGCGCAAATGAGGTCAGTCGTCTTACCATATCATCATTTGGAGACAACCCTGCCGCAAGGCAACCAAGCTGGACAGAAACGCATATCATAGCTCCTGTCTTACCCATATGCAGTTCTGTGAGCTCCTGCTCGGTCAGAGGATTTTCCTCACCGTACATATCAATGACCTGTCCCTTGACCATTCCCCAGCTTCCTGCCGCGCCCGATAGGAGCGCCACTGCCGCCGCCGCGCAATCACCAGATACGTAAGGGTTCATAGCGCACACGGAAAACGCGTCTGTAAGCAATCCGTCTCCCGCCAACGTAGCATATGCCTCTCCGAACACCTTGTGATTTGTTAGCCTTCCGCGACGCATATCATCGTCGTCCATGCAAGGAAGGTCGTCGTGTATAAGCGAATACGTATGTATCATCTCAACGGCGCAGGCAAACGGTAATGCCGCCTCCTCGTCCCCTCCGAGCATTCTGCACGTCTCAAGCACAAGCGCAGGGCGTATTCGTTTTCCCCCCGACAAAAGACTGTACCTCTCCGCCTCATATAGCTTTGAAGCGGGTCCGTCCTCTGTTTTGTATATCTTTTCCAGCTCGGGCTCGATGGCTTCTACCGTTGATCTCAGCACGTCAAACGCGATATCTGCATTATATTCCATATAAAAATCCTTTCGGTTATAGTCTCTGAACTTAAAAAATCAAATTTCGTCGGCAAAGGTTGCTTCTGGGATCTCTACAAGCTCTATCTCACCATTCTTACCCTGCTGAAGTATCTGTATTTTTCTCCTTGCCGCCTCAAGCTCTGCCGAGCACTGTCCAACAAGCTTTATTCCTTCCTCGTACAGCTTGAGAGATTTCTCAAGAGGAAGTTTCTCACCTTCAAGCTCCCCAACTATTTCCTCAAGCCTTGACATAGTTTCTTCAAGACTCATTTTCTTTTTGTCTGACATATTCCGACCTTTCCGCAAAGCTTGTATTCACACAACTTTGCTGACTGAATTATTTTTTGGAGATATTTCGGTTATTTGTGCTCCGAGAGTTCCGTCCGATAACTGTATGCGCACGTTCTCGCCACACTTGACGTTCCCTATTCCCGAGACTATCTCACCGCTTGAGTTCTCTATCAGCGAATATCCGTGCGAGAGCACAGACAACGGATTAACTCCCTCAAGCCTTGTGCATATCATTTTAAATCTGTTTTGCGCTCGCTCATAGCTGCTCTTGGTCAAAGTCTCGAGCTTATCCTTTATTGTATCAAGCTTTACGCCCTTGTCCTTAAGCATCTGCTCGGGAGAAAGCAGCTCTGCGCTCTTGCGCAGTACGTCGAGCCTGCTTTTTAGCACGTAGATCTGTCTTAATACGGCATTGTCTGCGCGATAACGAAGATTTTTCACCCTCGACATTATCTCGCTCGTATCGGGCAACGCAAGCTCTGCCGCCGCAGATGGCGTCGGAGCTCTCATATCCGCCACAAAGTCACATATAGTAAAATCCGTCTCGTGTCCTACCGCCGATATGACGGGTATCTCGGAATTTGCTATCACTCGCGCTAAATTCTCATCGTTAAAGCACCAGAGGTCCTCCGCCGAGCCGCCTCCCCGGCCAATTATGATAACGTCAACCTTGTGCTTGTTGTTGAAAAAGAGTATTCCGCCGCACAAGCTCCTCGGGGCAAGCTCTCCTTGCACGTATGAGGGATAAATGACTATGTCAGCAGACGGACATCTTCTGCCCGATACGTTTATTATATCGTGCAGAGCTGCACCTGATGCCGACGTGACCACGCCTACGCTCTTTGGAAATTTCGGAATGGCTTTCTTTTTTTCAGGAGCGAAAAGCCCCTCTCCGTCAAGCTTTTTCTTGAGCTGCTCGAACGCTATCGCAAGCGCTCCCGCACCGTCTGGCTGCAAATCGTCAATAATTATTTGACAGTCACCGCTTACAGTGTATGAGGATATCTTTCCATGAGCCACTACCTTCATTCCGCTCTCAAGCCTGAACTTGAGCTTTGAGGCGTTTCCCCTGAACATCACCGCGCGTATCGACGAGCTTTCGTCCTTCAAGGAAAAATACAGATGGCCTGACGAATAGTTGCTTTTGAAATTGGAGACCTCCCCACGAAGAAAAACATTGCGCAACACCGCATTACTCTCAAGCGTCATTTTTATATATTCATTTATTTGTGTGACACTGAAAACAGCTCTGTCCTGCATAACGTCTCCTACTCATCTTTAAATATTATCCTGCAAATATTTTCTGCGGCAAAGCAAGGATATTCCCGCGGCATTATCCGAGGAAAACTCGGGCTTTGAGAAGTGAGTGCCCTCAAGCTCGCCAAGGCGCGTCACGATTCTTTTATTGCTCATGACTCCACCCGCGTATATCACTGGAATGTTTCCGTACTTCTCTCGAAGGTTTTTGGTCAGCTTCAGAAGTGTATCCGCTATAAAATCAAAGCAATACGCCGACGTCACCGCCTTATCTCCCGTTTGTTCGTAAAGCTTGGCGGCAAGATTTTCAAGTCCAGAAAGGTTACATTCAAGTCCCTTTACGGATATCTTGGTTTTTGAGCGAGGTATATCCCCTTTGCTTTCGCAAAGGCTCTCCATTTCCCGTCCACACGGAAAATTCAGTCCCATAAGTACGCCCGTGCGGTCAATAGCCTGACCTGCGTTCATATCCAAACTGCCACCAACAAGCTTCACGTCAAGCTTGTTTTCTTTGCACTCCGCAAGTAAGACCTCCGTGGTGCCGCCCGACACGTGAAATGCCGCAAACGGCACCCCGCTATCTAATAGCTCCGTCATTTGTGAAGAATAAAGAGATGCCATTATATGTCCGTTCTGATGTGAAAATTTGCAGACCTCACACCCCAACACCGCGCTAATAGCCTCTGCCACAGCAACTCCCGATAAAAAGCATGGCATATACGAGCCTTCAACATCTCTCGGCGTTGCAGAACAACCGACCGCCACTATCTTTCCTTTGGGATACTTGTCGCCAAGAAAAGCCTTGAGCTCACGCATTATCTCGGGAAGATTTTTTGTATGCGCGAAAAGTGCGTCGCTCTGTCTCAACCCTCTCTCGCCTGATTTGACGGACAAAAGTCTCTTAAGGTTGAGCAAAACCTTTCCGTCAGCATCGCACAATGCAACTGACGTTGTATAATTGCTCGTATCTATTCCTAAAAACAATACGTTATCAGACATTTTCGCTATCCGGTGTCTTCTTAGCCTCAAAGTCAGCGACTGCCTGATTAACGATGCCCTGAACCCCCGTAGATTCAAGATTCTTATAAAGGCTCGAAAGCACTCCGTTTACAAACTGCTTTGCCTTATCCTCTCCATATTTGACGGAAAGCTCTACCGCCTGGCTTATGGATATGTTCGCGTGAATATCCTCAACGAAAAGCATCTCGTAGATAGCTATTCTGAGCACCGTTCTTGAAACTCTGGAAAGACGGTCTGCACGCCAGCCCTTTGAATATCTGCTTATAACAGCGTCGATGACCTCGGACCTTGATATAACGCCAAAAAAGACGTCCTTTATATAAGCGTCCGACGGTATCTCTCTGTTAGAGCAAGAAAGCTCGTATATCTCTGTGGGGTTTTCCCCGTTTTTGAATTCTTTTTCAAAAAGCAATCCAAAAAGTACGTCTCTTGCTTCTTTTCTTGAAATTTTAGTCATAAAAGTCCTCCGTACAGAACAAAATCCTGCTGAATAATAAAAATTGGAATACGGAAAAATATCCGTTTATACAAAATTAGTCAATCATATTTATTATACATAATATTTGTTAAATTGTCAAGGTCAGTTACATTCAAAAATGAAAAAATATTCATAAAATTCATTTTTTTAAATCCACAGCAAAACACCTATTGTAAACAATTTATAAAACTCTTGAAATGTTCGTTTTTTTATGTTACAATATACTGTGTAAAGTCTGTTTTGCTCAAATATGTGATATCAGACTTATCAAAATCTTATGCAAAGGAACATAAGCTTATGGAATTGAAAAAGCTTTTTAAATATTTTGTCTTCCGCGGCGCGGTATATTACACTATGCTGTCTGCCTTTATAATGATTGTGAATTCTCTTTTGTCAAGCGGCACAAGTCAAAAGGTAATTGTAACAAGTCAATTTTGGTACATATTGCTCTTTTCTTATATTATGGCTCTCGGTGCGGCTCTCCGAAAAATAAGCTCCATATCAAAAGCTATCGGCTGGCTACTCCATGCGATATGTTATATCGGAGGATTCTTTCTCTTTGTTATGCTTTGCGCGGTTCCCTTTGCAGTGTCGTGCGTGCTCACCGCTATATTCGCGGTTTTTTATGCTGTTTTCGCATTTGTCATTGCCAAATTGGAAAGAGTCTCCGCGCAACGTAACGCAAATGAAAAATCAACGATACACAAAGGAAAGAAAAACAAGGTGTCCAAAAATAATCAGGAAACATACAAAAGTATGTTTTCTTAACGTATTGGCGAGAATAGATCTATTATGAAAGAGATTGACGTAAAAAAGCTATCAAGGCTTTTTATTCCGCTTATATGCGTTCTTTGCATAGCTTGTCTGGTGTCGTTCACAATGCTTCTGATAAGAGGAGTGGATGTCGAAAAGCTTTCAAAAAGCTCAAATGCCACTGAGATCGTATGCTCTTCCCCTGCAGCTTTAAAGCCAACACACGATTACGGGGAGAACTACATAAACAGTATTATTTTCGTTGGAGATACAACTGTATCGAGCATGGCAGAGCTTGAACTTTTGGCATATCCTCATCAGATATGGTCCGATGCAAAAGGAAGCCTTGCACTTGATTATAATTTAAGCACCACCGCAATAATTTATTCGGATGATAAGGAAGGTGTATCGATAGCCTCGGCGGCTTCCGGCATTAAGCCTGAATATATGGTAATCACGGTTGGTATTGAGAACGGCGTGTCCTATTGCTCTGAAGAAAAATTCAAAGAATATTACTGCAAGCTGATTGAATCCTTAAAGGAGTCCTCCCCGCAGACCAAAATCATTCTTCAATCAATATTCCCCGTTTCAAAATCGTATGAAAAGCAAAATCCCGAGCTTTCAAACGATAGGATAAACAGGGCAAATCTGTGGATACAGGAAATCGCCGAAAGTGAGTCGATCAAATATCTTGACACCGCGAGCATCTTAAAACAAACCAACGGCAAATTGAATCCAACGTATGATTCCGGCGACGGAATACACATGAACTCAAAAGGATTTCAAGCAATGCTAAATTACATACGAACACACGGATACAAATGAAACATTAAAACTCGGTTGGAATACAAACAACCGAGTTTTTGTTTTTATATGAAAGCTCCCGCTGCCACAAGGGCAACGGGAGCAATTACAGTTTGTATCACCATTTAACACAAACTATTTAATTATATCAGTCTTCTTTCTTTCTGAAAGACACCATGCCTGCAGCTGCCATAGCAACTACTGCGATAGCACCGATACCTGCAACAGAACCACATCCGCCTTCATCCTTGGGCTTATTGTTGTTATTATTGGAATCAGGCTTCTTTTCAGTTGTCTGCTCAGACTTCTTCTCTGTGGTGTTCTCATCATCACCTGTGTCTGCGGGATCTGTGTCTGCGGGGTCTGTGTCCGCGGGATCTGTGTCTGCAGGATCTGTGTCTGCGGGATCTGTGTCTGCGGGATCTGTGTCTGCGGGATCTGTGTCTATGGGGTCTGTGTCTATGGGCTCCTCAACGATCAATTCACCGAAGTTATCAACAATGTAATCTTCAATGAAAGCCTCTGCATCTGCAACTGTTCTGAAGCATCCAACCATACAGATATCAAATGTTCCTCTGCCTTCAGTGTATGCAATTTTGCTAAAGTCAACACGGACACCGTTGATCCTGCCTTCAAATCTCTCATCAAGGGAGAGATCCTTGTAGAAATAAAGGAATGAGTCGTTCTGCTCGGTCTCTTCATTATAGACCTTGTACCATTCAAAAGCTACGTCTAACTTATTTATCTTGTTAGCATCTGCAGCCGAAATGAGATCACCCATCAAGGGATACATAGCAACGGACTCACCGCAGGAACACTCTTTCTCTTCCTCACTAATTTCTCCATCATCATCGTAATCTCCCCACACGCAAGTACAGAAATTACGTGTCAAAACCATAACTACCGGGAAATCCTTGATATCATAGGAAACATTGTTCTTTACGTTGATGACTATACCGTCCAATGCGTTGTTTGCCATCAAACGGATAGCTCCATCATCGGTAGTATTAACGATTGAACCATGTACTCCTTTGCTGGGAACCATTTTAAGATCGGAGCTGTACTTGTCACCGGTTATAAGAATTGCTGGCTGACCTACCTCAACTGTATCGGGATCTGCAATCTCTGCTATTTCCTTGTATGTGTTCTCAGGAAGTCTGGAGTCATCTCCTACGGGAGTGGTAGCTGTTGCCTCAGACGTGCCGAACTTAAGAATAGTGAAGCCTGCGGTACCGTTAAGCTTGTTGTTCATTGCGGTGAAGCCAACATATGCCTTACCGTTTGCAAAGTGCTTGCCCATAGCATTAATGAACTTATCGGGAGCCTTCATACCGTTAAGGTATGCCTCGTATATCTCATCGGTGGAGTTCCACTTGATCTCGAAGGTATAAATTGGTCTTCCCTCATCGTCATACTGCACGGAGTTTTTAGCCTCATCACTGGCATCATAAACTCTGTGAGTATATCCTTCTCCCGCTTCAAGTAACCGGAACCACTGAAGGCTATTTATACCTCTTCCGCCTTCACCCGTTTCAGCGTCATAGTCCAAAGAAGGCTTTATCATGGCAGAAACACCATAACCTAAGTCATCACCACAGGAAGTTATGGAAGCGTTCTGTGAATCCCATACATTGAAAGCGAACACTTTGTCGTCTGCCTCGTAAGAAAACTCATCTATTCTTATCTGCATGTAAACACCATCTCTGATGTCTATTTTGCCGGTGGTCTGAGCGGTAACGTAAGGAGACCAGTCTTTCCAGTCAGCAGGAACTATTTTAAGCCCCTCCTCGGTGTACTGATATCCTGCAACGGAACGAACTTCCTCGCCCTCTTCTGCAAGTAAATCATCGTCCTTACTCGAATATACGGACCACTCTCCGTCAACCGCTGCTGCAGGTACTGCCATAACGATGACCGTGGAGATGAGCATTGCTACTACAAGCAACATTGAAAGAATTTTCTTCATAACTATTTTTCTCCTTCTATTATGAATTGAATTTTTTACAGAAGCAAATTTACGCCTCTATTTATTTAATTTTATCATAAAAACACAACGATGTAAATACACAGTATTTACAAAAATAGATATTGCATTTTGTACCATTTGCACAATACACATTTTGTGATTTGTACATACTCACAAAATGTTTTCAAAATATACACTTTACAGTCGCGTCAGGGAGGGTTTGAAGAATCGTTTAGCTTTCCCTGCCACATATTCTGTGAAAACATTTTTTTATCTATATTGTTTATCACCGCCGTCTTTTTTCTGCTCCAATCGGGAGCTAAAAGCTCGGACTGCATGCCGTCACCCGTAAGTCTGCCGACGACTGTATCATACGGAAGCAAAGTTAGAGCGTTCGCTATCACGTCCACGTACTCGTCCATCTCCATAGGCGTGTAGTCTCCCCTATCGTACATCTGAGCCAGCCTTGTATGCCGTAAGACGTGCAACAGATGGATTTTGACCTGATGAGGATTCAGTTCCGCGGTTTTCCTGACAGATTCCAGCATCATTTCCCTATCCTCTCCGGGAAGCCCAAATATGAGATGGACGCATATTTTTATCTTATCCGACGCGCTCTTTAGCTTGTTATATCCTTCAAGAAAATCCGCATAGGTATGCCCTCTGTTTATTAGTGAGGCGGTTTTATCATGTGCGGTCTGCAATCCAAGCTCAACGGTAAGCACCGTGCGCTCGGCAAGCTCACAAAGATATTCCACCGTGCTATCCTCAAGGCAATCGGCGCGGGTGGCAATATTCAGACCTACCACTCCCTTCTTCTGCATTATCGGCTCTATTTTTTGCTTGATAAGCTCTGTGGGCGCGTAGGTGTTCGTATGGGCTTGGAAATACGGTATGTATTTGTCAGTATGCCACTTTGAAGAAAGTCTTTCCTTTATAATATCAAACTGCTCCTCTACCGAGATATTACAGTTCTCCGCAAAGTCTCCGCTACCCCTCGGTGAGCAATATATACATCCTCCGACCGAACATTTCCCGTCGATATTGGGACAGGTAAAGCCCGCATCGATCGGTATCTTCATACACTTACCGCCAAAGGTCTTGCGTAAATAGTAATCGTAAGTATAATAACGCTTGTTAGTGTCACTGTTTTTATAAGGATTTATATCCCGTTGAGTTTTTTTCACGAGTTCTCTCCTGTTTTTGAAAATCAGGGCGACCGCATGGTCGCCCTATTCTTTATTTTTTCATATATTTTTCACAAGTAGCCATCTTAACGCAAACTGTAAATGTCTTCATAGCCTTCTCAAGATCCGACACAGAGGGATACGTGGGAGCTATTCTGATGTTACTGTCGTGAGGGTCCTCGCCGAGAGGATAAGTAGCTCCAACTCCCGTCATCGTAACGCCCGCTTCTTTTGCGAGTGAATATATACGCTTTGCGCAGCCCTCCTCCGAGAAGAAACTTACAAAATATCCTCCGCGAGGCTCGGTCCAGTGCGCTATGCCGAGCTCTCCCAACTCTTGGGTAAGTATACTATTTACCATAGCAAACTTTGGCGCTATTATCTCGGCGTGCTTTTTCATGTGCTCTCGCACCGCCTCGGCACTGCCAAAGAATTTGACGTGTCTGAGCTGATTTATCTTATCGAAGTTTATGGTCTGTATGCCCATAATAGCTTTTATCTGCTTCAGATTGCTTTCGCTTGCCGCCAGAATGGCAACCCCCGCACCAGGATAGGTTATCTTCGAGGTAGAGGCAAAATAGAACACTCTGTCCTGATTTCCCGCATCCGCGCAAGCCTTAAATATGTCAAGAAGCTCGTCGCCCTCATCATAAAGGTCGTGTATGGCGTATGCGTTATCCCACATGATTCTGAAATCGGGTGCCGCGGTATTCATTTTAGCAAGACGGCGCACCGTTTCGTCGGAATAGGTGATTCCGTCGGGATTTGAATATTTTGGATTGCACCATATTCCCTTTACCGACGGGTCCTTTACAAGCTCCTCGACCGCGTCCATATCGGGACCGCTGCTCGTCATATCTACGCATATCATTTCAAATCCAAGCGACTCCGTTACCTTGAAATGTCTGTCGTATCCGGGAACGGGGCAGATGAACTTTACCTTCTCCTCACGGCACCACGGTCTCTCACTGCCGACTACACCGTAAAGCATAGCACGGCTGAGTGTATCATACATCAGATTAAGTGACGAGCTACCTGCCGCGAAAATATATTCTGTCGGGATATTGAGAAGCTCCGAGAAAAGCTTTTTGACCTCGGGAACACCGTCCAAAAGTCCGTAATTTCTGCAATCAAAGCCCTTCTCTGTCCTGCAATCCTCCGCAGAACTGACGCATGTAAGCATGCCGTCCGAAAGGTTGAGCTGCTCGGTACACGGTTTGCCTCTTGAGATATCAAGGGACATTCCAAGCTTCTTTATATCTTCATATTGCTTCTTCAAATCCGAATACGCCGCACAAAGCTCCGCGCTATTCATCTCACAGTATTTCTTCATTCAAAATCTCCGAAAATTTCTAAATAATCAGGCTTTTTTAAAGCATAGGTGTATTATACCATATATATATCAAAAAAGCAAGTCAAATTTCATTTTTTTGCAAAAATTTCGAATTATCCTTGTTTTTCCCAAAAAATTCGGGCTATTTCTGCAAGAGATTGTGCATTTCCTGCATATTTTACGCCCTTCCACTCGTCAGGAAAAAGATTTTTATACTTGGGCTCGGCATATCTGTCATCTATGAGCACGGCAATGCCTTTATCCGTCTCCGTGCGTATTACTCTACCGACCGCCTGAAACACTCCGTTCATTCCCGGATAGGTGTATGCGTAATCGTATCCCGCCCCACACTTTTCTTCATAGTAGTCGCGTATTATATTATTTTCGTTTGAAAGGCCTGGGAGACCTACTCCTACGACTACCACGCCTATCAGTCTGTCTCCGGGGAGATCTATTCCCTCGGAGAACGAGCCTCCGAGTACGCAAAATCCCACGCGCAGTTTGCCGTCGTCCCTGAAGGTATCCAAAAATTCTTCCTTTTCCTGCGGTGTCATATTCTTTTTCTGCAAGACCGTCTTGACCTTTGGATATTTGTCACAGAATATCTTGTACACCTTCTCCATATAAGAGTAGGACGGGAAAAACACCATATAATTACCTGCTTTTGCGGATGCGGTCGCCGCTATGCAAGAGGATATCTTCTTATAGGATCTTTCTCTGTCCTCATATTTGGTGCTTATCTTATCAACTGCCGCGACACAAAGATTTTCATGTGGAAACGGTGAGCGGAAGCTGACCGAAACCGTCTTTTTTCCGCCCCCAAGTATGTCCGCAAAGTAATCCGTAGGCGTCAAGGTTGCTGAAAACAAAACCGATGCCTGCGCTTTCTCAAGTGCCGCTTCAAGCCGACTTGACGGATCAAGACAGTACAGAAGAAGTGACACTGATTCCCCCACTTTATTTATAAAAGTGATATAGCCCTTGTCATAGCATTCGACTATCTTCATATATTCGAACACCTTGAAGCCAAGCTCCTCAGCCGTAATGTACGCGGGGCTGTCGGCGTTATATTTCAGCCAACTCTCGCACTTTTTTCTAAAGCTTGAGAGCGCCTCGGTAAAGCTTTCGGGTATAGTTTTCGTAACGCTGTATCCTACCTTCTCGCCATCACCGTAGTAGTGAGTATCATCGTCGCACAAGTGCCCCACGTTCTCAAACGCCTTGATTACGGATATGCACGCCGCCGCAAGTGTGGAATCCTCACTAACAAGCGGTAAAATCGCCTCAAAATTCTCCGTAGAAAGCCGTGTTGAAAACATTTCCCGGGCTCGATCGGGGAGGTTATGAGCCTCGTCCACCAAAAATACGTATTTTTCTCCCCTGCTCTCAACTTCCTCAAAATAGCGTTTAAGGAAAACCGTCGGCGAGAAAACGTAGTTATAATCGCAAATAATTACGTCACAGAGCTCCGAGAGATCCAACGAGAGCTCATATGGACATATCCCGTGCTTTTGCGCTACTGACTTTATCGCGTGGCTATCGTATCTGTCTGCCGATGATATTATGTCCGCGAGTGCATACGAGAATTTATCGTAATATCCCTTGGCGTAAGGGCACATATCGGGGTTACAGCTCGACGAAAGCTTCCCTCCGCGTAGCTTTGCCGCAACGTTTGGACACATAGACTCCCTAGATGAGAGCATACACGTGCGCAGATCAACTCCCGCGCCGTTCATCTTTTCCATAGCGGAATACGCCTCTCTGCGTATGCTCTGCTTGGACGTCAAATAGAATATCTTATCTGCAACGCCCTCGCCGAGACATTTTACCGCTGGGTAAAGTGTTGATACCGTCTTGCCTATACCCGTGGGAGCTTGACAGAAAAGCTTGTTTCCGTGCTTGATATCACGGTAGCATTCCTTTATCATCTCGGTCTGACTATCGCGCAATGAGGTATACGGAAATACGGCGTTTGCGGCTTTCGGCAATCTTTCTCTCGCCCTATCTCTGAGTATCATAGCTCTCCAAAACACACTTGAGAGCAGATTCATATATCTTTCGGCAAGCTCGGTCACAGACACGTAGTCCTCAGAAAAATCAAAATCACCCGAGGACGTGTCAAAGCGCACGTCTCTTATCCTTATCTCCTCAAGATTTTTAGCCCTGCACGTAAAATATGCGTAACAGGACAGTCTCGCGTTGTGATATTCAAGAGCTTTGATATCTGATCCTTTGCGCTCGTTGACTGTTATTACCTCGTCAACGGTATAAGCTCCGTCAAGACATATTATGCCGTCGGCTCTGCCTGCGACACAAAAATATATACCGTCAAGCTTGCTGGTATTGCAAAGCTCAACCTTGTCGTGATATAGCATTCCAAACAAGGAGTGCAGCTTGTTATATATCATAGAAGTCTCTGCCGCTCTTTCGTGATACGTGGGCATAGCTCTCCTGCAATCTATATCTCCGCTAACGAGCGCAGACAGACACAGCTCCTCGACCGATAGCTCAACGGTATCTCTGTCAATATCGTATCTCAAAGTACACTCCTCCTCTCTTTTTGCTTACCTTATAATTATATCATCGCCGCTCGAGCTTGTCAATCTTTTTCTTGGTAAAGCAACGAACAGAGCTCCTCTTCTCAAGTGACGAAAATATGACGGACTTATGAAAATTACCATATTTTTAGGGGTTACATTTTCTCAGATTATGCATTATAATAATAGTAGTATTAATCACGTGCTACAGCATTGGAGGTTTTATGGAACTCATACTTATAAGCAACTCAAAACTTAAAATAATGCTCGACGAAAACGATATGCAGCAATACCACATCTGTGACGAGGCGGACTGCGCGCAAGCAGAGACAAGACGTGCAATACGCTCTATACTTGACAGAGCCAAGGACCAGGTAGGCTTTAACACAGAGGGCTCTGAGATATTCGTTCAGCTATATACCTCAAAAAAAGGAGGCTGTGAGCTATTCGTAACCAAAAGCAAGCTCAGTGAAACGCTTTCGGAAGCAGACAGACAGGATTCCGAGAGACCGCCTGACAAAAAACAAAAGAAAAAGGATACACAAAAGTCGTGCGGAAGATCTGACGAGATATCCTGCAAGGCGGTTACACCCCGAGGTGAGATCACTCCATCGGTAAAACGGGAGTACGGGCGGATAGCATTTTCCTTTCTGGCCCTTGAGGATATTCTGTCAGTTTGTCGAATCTTGAATGATATCGGAATAGATTCGGATAGCCGAGCCTACGCCGACGACCTTGGAAATTTCTATCTGATAATACTTAACACAGGTATGTCCGCATATTCAAGGCTGGATAAGCTTACGTTCATTCTTGAATACGGTGAGCGCGAGAACGTGGACATACTCAATACATACGTAAGTGAACACGGACGAATGCTTTGTGGAGAGCACGCAATAGAGATTCTCGGAAATCTTTGATTTTATTTTTAAAAAATAGCTCCCGACACTTGAAATCGGGAGCGTTTTTTGATATAATAATTTTATATTATGACCTTGTAGGGATATCCCTGACGAAAGGACTTTTAAAATGGATTGGAAAGAATTAGAGCAAGCGTGCGCAGAATGTAAAAAATGCGAGCTTTGTAAAACAAGGATCAACTGCGTTTTTGGAGTTGGTAACAGAAACGCGAACCTTATGTTCGTAGGCGAGGCGCCCGGTGAGCAGGAGGACCTTTCTGGCATTCCCTTTGTAGGCCGCGCGGGTCAGTTGCTGGATAAGTTCTTATTTGCGGTAGATATTGACCGAGAGGACGTATACATAGCAAATATCCTCAAATGCCGTCCTCCAAAAAACCGTGATCCCTTGCCTGAGGAGGAGGATCAGTGCATTGACTACCTGCGCCATCAGGTAGCTCTTATAGAGCCCAAGGTCATCGTATGCCTTGGCAGAATAGCGGCTATGCGACTTATCAAGCCTGATTTTAAGATCACCAAGGAACACGGCACTTGGTTCAAAAAAGGCAATTATCTTATGACTGCCGTCTATCACCCCGCGGCACTTTTGCGCGATCCTCGCAAAAAAGAGGATATGCTCGAGGATATGAGAAAAATAAAGCAAAAGCTTTTGGAGACTTAATAAAATGAATTTTGACGCATTAAACACCGTGGTTGCTACGCTCACGGTCATCCTTGCCGTAGGATTTCTTTGCCGCAAGATAGGAATAATAGATGACGTAGCCTCTAAAAGACTTTCCAAGCTCATACTTATGGTAGGACAGCCCGCTATGCTCATACACTCTATGGCAAGTGCGGAATATTCCGAGGATAACGTCAAGATGGCTTGGATAATGCTGGGACTTGGCTTTGCCTTCCACACCGTACTTGCACTTCTGTCGTTCTTTATGGCACTCCCCTATAAAAAGATTCCCGACGAGAAAAAAATAAGCGAATTCTCCTTTATGTTCGCAAACTGCGCGTTTATAGGATTCCCGATATTCGAGGCGTTAATAGGTCCTCGCGGGCTCTTTATGGCATCCTTTCTTACCTTTAGCTTTAACGTCCTTCTCTGGACTTGGGGACTTGGTATATTCGCAAGGGGGCGTAAGGACATAAAGCTCAATATCAAAAAGGTTCTCCTCAATTTCGGCACTATTCCCTGTGTCATCGGCTTTATCTTTTATTTGCTTAAGGCTCCCTCGATCGGAATCGAGATACCTCAATTCGCTATGAAGGCTATGGGATATCTCTCAAATCTTTGCACACCTATCTCAGTGCTTATCACAGGCGCGCTGATCGCAACACAGAGCGTCAAAAAAATATTCTGCTCCTGGAAGCTTTACTATTTCAACGTTATGAAGCTTTTTGTG
>JAEIGA010004607.1_pt1 | contig 21308 bp, 20 predicted proteins | sample 9270691 | NCBI WGS metagenome assembly JAEIGA01 (sample SAMN17057246, study PRJNA624740) | gut metagenome | biome: biome; isolation source: fecal sample | host: Bos grunniens | place: China: Xizang | collected 2019 | reverse complement strand
TTCTCGGCACGGTAGTAAGGGCGAACTGAAAAACCTTCCTCAGTTTTCCATACGAGCTTTTTCTCGTAATCGGCACCTTTCAAATCTTTGATTATCACCTCTTCCCATTGCTCTGTGGAAACAGGTGGAAACTCAGCAAATAATTTTTCTGCCATATTTTTATTTTTATATATGAATGGATAATATGATTTTTCTATAAAAATCGTTCAAAGTTAAAAATAATCTCTTTTAAAACCAACTATTTAAGCGCCTCTTCAACCACAGAATCATCCGCAATTGCAGGAATTGTCACTTTAAGCCCAGGTGTTCTCTCCATTTCCCTACGGATTGCAAACATTGCCCCCTTGTTCCTGGCCCAGCTCCTGCGGGCAATACCATTGTTAACATCCCAAAGCAACATGTTTTTTATCCTGCGGTCGGCATCCACTGAACCGTCTATAACCATACCGAAACCTCCATTAATAACCTCTCCCCAGCCTACTCCTCCACCGTTATGGATTGACACCCAGGTTGCTCCCCTGAATGCATCCCCAATCACGTTCTGCACAGCCATATCTGCCGTAAAGCTTGAGCCGTCATAAATATTTGAAGTCTCCCTGTAAGGGGAATCGGTACCTGAAACATCGTGATGGTCCCTGCCAAGCACTATAGGAGCACTCACCTTCCCTTCCCTTATTGCCTTGTTCATGGCAAGGGCAATTTCAATACGTCCCTGGGAATCGGCATAAAGGATACGCGCTTGCGAACCTACCACAAGTTTATTCTTTCCTGCCTCCTTTATCCAATGTATATTGTCTGCCAACTGAGGCTTTATCTCATCGGGAGCATCTTTCATGATATCCTCAAGCACCTGTGCGGCAAGCATATCCGTATACATCAGATCTTCAGGTTTTGAAGAGGTGCATACCCACCTGTAAGGTCCGAATCCGTAATCGAAAAACAGCGGTCCCATAATGTCCTGCACATAGGAAGGATACCTGAATTTCCTGCTCTTCTCAGTATCGTTTGAAGATGCATCCATCCCGGGATTGAAGATATCTGCTCCCGCACGGGATGCCTCCAACAAAAACGCATTGCCATAATCAAAGAAATACATTCCTCTTCCCGACAACTTGTTGATTGCAGCCACCTGCCTCCTCAGGCTCTCCTGCACACACTCCTTGAACCTTTCCGGCTCTCTTGCCATCATCTCCTGGCTCTCCGCAAATGAATACCCTACCGGGTAGTATCCCCCTGCCCACGGGTTATGCAGCGATGTCTGGTCCGAGCCCAGATCGACATGCACATTCTCCGCAGCCAGTTTCTCCCACAAATCCACCACATTTCCATGATATGCAAGAGAAACAGCCTCCTTGGCCGCACGGGCCTTTTCAATGCGGGCCACCAGTTCATCCAGATTACTGTAAACCTCATCTACCCAACCCTGCGAATATCTTGTCTGGATAGCCTTTTCATTAATCTCTGCCACAACACCCACTACACCGGCAATAACGGCAGCCTTCGGCTGTGCTCCACTCATTCCTCCCAAGCCTGAACTTACAAATACCTTGCCTGCAGGGTCGGGATTTCCGTGCATTCTGGCCGCATTCAATACAGTTATGGTTGTTCCGTGTACTATTCCCTGCGGTCCAATATACATGAACGAACCTGCCGTCATCTGGCCATACTGGGAAACACCCAAAGCATTGAACTTCTCCCAATGGTCCTTGGCGGAATAGTTTGGAATTACCATTCCGTTTGTAACCACAACCCTCGGTGCATCCTGGTGTGAAGGGAACAGCCCTACAGGATGTCCCGAGTAAAGGACAAGAGTCTGCTCATCGGTCATCTCGGAAAGATATTTCATCGCCAGCCTGTACTGTGCCCAATTCTGGAATACCGCCCCGTTGCCACCATAAGTGATAAGTTCGTGTGGATGCTGCGCCACTGCGTTATCCAGATTATTGCTCATCATAAGCATGATTGCAGCGGCCTGTACACTCTTGTGCGGGAAATCATTTATGCTGCGCGCATATATTTTATAGTCGGGCCTGTACCTGTACATGTAGATTCTGCCGTACTCCTCCAGTTCCTGAGCAAACTCCTTTGCCAGAAACGGGTGCTGCTCCTCAGGGAAATACCTCAACGCATTCTTTAGGGCAAGTTTCTTTTCCCCCTTTGTAAGGATCTCCTTTCTGCGTGGAGCATGGTTTATGTTCTCATCGTAAGGTTTTGCAGGAGGTATCTCTGAAGGGATACCTTCACATACTGACTTGAAGAAATTGTCCATAATCTAGTATTTTAGCCATTTGTAAATCTCTTTCCAGCCCGGCTTCTTTCCATACATGAGAATTCCTACCCTGTATATTTTTCCCGACAAATATGCCATTGCCACAAATGTAAGTACCAGCACTCCTATCGAAAGTGCAAGTTCCCATACAGGAACACCATACGCAATGCGGGCCATCATAACCATAGGTGATGTAAACGGTATAACGGAACCCCAGAAAGAGAGTGCACTGTCGGGATACTGGAATGTATGCAGCATAAGGAACAATCCTATGATAAGCGGCATTGTTATCGGGAAGATGAGCTGCTGGGTATCCGCCTCGTTGTCCACTGCAGCACCAACTGCTGCAAACATGCTGGAATACAACAGGTAACCCAAAGCAAAATAAACCACAAAACACACAATGATCTGAGTGTAATTTACCCCTTTGAGGGCCTGAAGGAATCCGTCACCCTCACTCTGCACCGCCTTGGTAATCTCCTCTACAGGTATCTCAGAGGATGCTGCAGCCATGGTCTGTGCAGCATCATTCAACCCTAGAGCAGAACCGGCAACTGTTACAATAAGCAATGTAAATACAATCCATATGAAGAACTGGGTAAGGGCTACGGATGCCACTCCCAGAATCTTGCCCATCATAATCTGGAAAGGTTTTACAGAAGAAACTATAACCTCAATGATCCTGGTGGTCTTCTCCTCAATCACACTTCTCATAACCATGCTTCCGAACATGAAAATGAACATGTAGATGAGGAAACTTGCAATGTAGCCGATTGCCATAAAGATCTCAACCTTTGAAACTTTCTCCTCTCCCTTTTCATCAAAAGTATATGTCTTCACACTCACCTCCGGCTGTATCTCCTCCATTATCTGTGCAAGTTGCGGTATATCGTATCCCTTGAGCTTGTACTCTTCAACAGCCTCCTCAACATTCCTGGTAATGCGTCCCTTGAGGTCCATATTCATCTGTTTCTTGGAATATGTCACAACAGAGACATTCTTTGCAGAATCCAGCGGAGAAATGCCCACAATGGCAAAATAGCCAAGATTGTCAAAATCTTTCTTGAGTTCATCCATCCCCTGCCCTTCAACGGCAACAAATTCAAATTCATTGTCACTCTGCATATATGGCATAACAATACCGCTCCCGTCCACAACAGCCACCTGCTGCCCTTCCTCATTTCCGGAATACACAGCTATAAGGCTCGGTACAACCATAAGTGCTGCAAAAAGCAGCGGGGTAAGAAGAGTTGTTAAAATAAATGATTTCTTCTTTACCCTTATTGCAAACTCCCTTGCAATAATTACAGATATCTTGCTTTTTCCCATAATAGCCCCAATTAATTGTTTGTAACAAGTTTAATGAAAATGTCATTCATCCTTGGCATCAGCTCCTGATATGAAACTATATCATTACCTTTTATGAGCTCACCAAGAATCTGGGCGCTTGAAGCACCTTTCTGCACATCAAGGACCGCCCTCCTGTTCCCTTTATACTCCTCATCAGAAACAACACCAACAGGAGCCATTGCAACATCAACCGGCGATGTTCCCCTGTAAATTACCTCAACATGATTGTTTCCGTATTGGCGTCTGATATCATCCACCTTGCCTGTAACAATAAGATTGGATTTATTAATCAGCGCTATGCTGTCACACAACTCCTCAACACTCTCCATATTGTGGGTAGAGAGGATGATTGTTGTACCAGCCTCCTTGAGCGCAAGGATTTCCTTACGGATAAGATTGACATTCACAGGGTCAAAACCCGAGAACGGCTCATCCAGGATAAGAAGTTGCGGATTGTGCATCACAGTTGTTATGAACTGGATCTTCTGCGCCATACCTTTTGAAAGTTCCTCAACCTTCTTGTCCCACCATCCCTGTATTCCGAACTTCACGAACCACTCCTTCAATTGGGCTGTAGCCTCTCTGGTAGACATACCTTTCAGACGGGCCAGATAAATTGCCTGCTCCCCCACCTTCATCTTCTTGTAAAGGCCACGTTCCTCAGGAAGATAGCCTATACTCTCCACTGCATCAGGCCTGACCGGTGCGCCGTTGAAAAGGAGTTCCCCACTGTCGGGAAGGGTAATCTGGTTAATGATTCTTATAAGGGTGGTCTTTCCGGCGCCGTTCGGGCCAAGAAGACCGAATATCTCTCCTTTGGGGATATCCAGGCTCACAGAATTCAGAGCCGTAAACTTACCGAATCTCTTGGTAATGTCTTTACAGGTAATTATTCCCATTTCGCTTGCTTTTTATCTCTTACAAATGTAACAAATATTCTCTTAACTTCTGCGCATTCCCATCACTGATTATCTTCTCTTTTACAAGCTCCTGCAGAAGTCCGGTCTCACTTTCAAAAGAGTCTGTACCTTTGAGCTTCAGATATGTAACTATGCCCCTTGCCGCATACGGTCCAATATAAGGATGCCGCTCCAGAGCCTTCCTCTCCGCATTGAGGATAGAAAAGCCTTTCACATCTCCCTTGTCCACAAAGACATTCTTCTCAATTTTCAAAAACCTCTCCTGCGTAAAACCTTCTATCTCCAGCAATTGCCTTATATCCACAAAAGAACCTCCAAGCACCTCCCTGTAACGCAGAATCTTCCTGGCATAATACCCTCCTATACCATACAATTGCACCAGGGCTGCGCTGTCGGCAGTATTCAAGTTGCACATGTACCGGTTCCTCTCCACCTTCTTGCCATAAATGCTTCCCGACATATCTTCAGAAACCGGCTCCCTCCCCGGATGGCTTTCTCTCTTCGGCCCTCTGTCCAGTGAATCTGCCTGTTGGCGAACATTTTGGGCAACTTTTGTTCTCCCGACAGCACCTCCGGACACACCTCCGGATACACCTCCGGCACCTTTTGCTCCCGAACCCCTGTGCGGCAAAACAATGTATTCCTCCAGGGCTGCATACACAGCACTGTCAACCACATATAACCTGGAAAAATCCTCCCTGTACCGGAACTTGCCCCCTTTTACCCTGTACTTGATAATGCTCTGTGCCTGTTTGGCACTGAATCCCAGAAGTTGCAGGCTGTCTGCTGAAATGCTGTTGGGATCAAATGCAAACCTCCCTCCCGGCGCAAACCTTCCCCGCCCCACTGCCAGGGAAGCAGCCCCGGCATTTGTTGTATCCGCACCGAATGCACCTGCAACGGAAACTGTAGCCCCATCAGCCAAGCGGGCATCCTGCACCTTATGCCACACAAAGGTTGCTGTCTGAAACACAAACAGCAGGGCAATGAGGACAATAACCCCCATCGCTCTGCTGTTGGAAATCTTTATATCGCGGCCTGTACCGTTACTCTTCTTCTGATTGCTCTCCCCCATCATAGCCCGCTCCACTTACAATCATAACTATTTCACCTTTGGGTTCGTGAGAACTGTACCACTTGTGCAGCTCTTCAACAGTGCCCCTTTTGCACTCCTCATGCAGCTTGCTTATCTCCCTGCAAACTGCAGCCATGCGGCTTGGGCCAAAGAACTCAACCATCTGCCCGAGAGTCTTCACCAGACGGTACGGAGACTCGTAAATGATCATTGTCCTCTCCTCCTGGGCCAACTGCCTGAATTTAGTCTGCCTTCCTTTCTTCACCGGAAGGAACCCCTCAAAACAGAACCTGTCACAAGGGAAACCGGAGTTGACCAATGCCGGCACAAAAGCAGTTGCACCGGGAAGTGTCTCCACCTCAACGCCAGCCTCAACACAAGTCCTCACAAGAAGAAAACCAGGATCAGAGATACCGGGTGTACCGGCATCACTTATCAGCGCCACATTCATGCCGGAAAGTATCTTCTCACAGACACCCGCCGATGTCTTGTGCTCATTGAACTTATGATGGCTCTCCATATGTGTGGAGATCTCATACTTCTTCAACAAAACCGAACTGGTTCTGGTATCTTCTGCCAGAATCAAATCAACCTCCTTCAACACCCTCAACGCCCTCAGGGTAATATCCTCCATATTCCCTATTGGGGTTGGTACCAAATACAATTTTGCCATAACTTTTATATTTTCTAGTGCAGACTCACACCTATGAGCCTCATGAACTCTTCCCTGGTCCTTATATCCTTAAGGAACGCTCCTGTAAATGCAGAGGTGGTAGTTACGGAGTTCTGCTTCTGCACTCCCCTCATCTGCATGCACATATGGGCAGCCTCAATAACCACAGCCACTCCCAGCGGGTTCAAGGTCTCCTGGATACAGTCCCTTATCTGGATTGTAAGCCTCTCCTGCACCTGCAGCCTGCGGGCAAAAGCATCCACAACACGAGGAATCTTGCTCAGGCCGGTAATTGTACCATTTGGGATATATGCCACATGCGCCTTGCCATAAAACGGAAGCATATGATGCTCGCAAAGCGAATAGATCTCAATATCCTTCACCAGCACTATTTGGTGGTAGTCTTCCTGGAACAGGGCAGACTTGAGAATCTCCACAGGATCCATACCATATCCCTGATTAAGGAACTGCATGGCCTTGGCCACACGCTCAGGAGTCTTCAAAAGCCCCTCGCGCTGCGGATCCTCACCCAACAGTTTCAAAATCTCATAATAGTGCTCCGCAAGTTTCTGCGTAGTCTCTGCATCAAACTGCTCTATTTTTGTATATGCCATAAATCAGCCGCTCTAAATTACATTGGACAAAGTTATCAAAAAAAATGGCAGGAAAACTTGCCCCTGCCATTTATCTGCTTTTTAATACTCTTCCTCATCAAAAAAGAAATCCTCTTTGCTTGGATAATCAGGCCAGATTTCCTCAATGCTCTCATAAACCTCACCGTCATCCTCAAGATCGTTCAAGTTCTCAATAACCTCAAGAGGGGCACCCGAACGGGTTGCATAGTCAATCAGCTCATCTTTTGTTGCAGGCCATGGTGCATCCTCAAGTTTAGATGCAAGCTCTAGTGTCCAATACATAGTATAAATTTTTAATTTTTAACCAATTAGTATTCTCTATTGTGCAATAGGGGCGCAAATATAGTATAAAAATTCATTATGGCAACCAAAAGACCTCTTTTTCGTTGTTTTCAATGCATAAAAATCTTGCAAGGGTAAACAGGTAGTCAGACAATCTGTTAAGGTACCTTTGTCCCAACGCAAGCTGCTCAGAAACTTCCGTATTGGCCTCTCCCCCCGTACCAATCACAAGGGAATGCCTCTCTGCCCTGCGGCATATTGTCCTTGCAACGTGACACTCGGAAGAAACCCTTGGCGCACCAGGCAAAATGAATGCGGTTTGTGGAGGGAGCAGCGCTGTCATCCTGTCTATCTCACTCTCCATCCACTCTATGGCCTCCTCCTTAACCTCCTTAAGCGCTTTTACGGAACCGTCAGATGCAAAATGGGCAGAAATGAGCATCAAATCCTCCTGAATCCTCCTCAAATCAACCTTTACCTGTTCAATATCAGTATCACTTATAATAATCCCGACAAATGATATCAGTTCGTCCAAATCTCCATAGGCCTCTACCCTCGGATGATTTTTGGGGACCCTTTTCCCGCCAACAAGCGAGGTTGTCCCTTTGTCTCCACCTTTAGTATAAATTTTCATATCTCTTATAAATTATATTTCCATAGCAGGGTGCGGATTAACTGTATCGCTCTCTATTACTCCGTCCCTCAATCTTATTATTCTTCTGGCATGCTGCGCAATGTCCTCCTCATGGGTAACAAGGATTACGGTATTCCCTTTCCTGTAAATTTCCTCAAACAGCCTCATTATATCAATGGAAGTCTTGGTATCCAGGTTCCCGGTAGGCTCATCCGCCAAAATTATGGAAGGGTTGTTTATCAGGGCCCTTGCCACTGCCACCCTTTGCCTTTGTCCTCCGGAGAGTTCCGCAGGCTTATGCTCCATTCTCTCTTCAAGCCCTACTGAAGCAAGTGCCTCACCGGCCCTTCTCTCCCTCTCAGCACGTGGAACTCCCGAATATATCAACGGCAAGGCTACATTCTCCAGAGATGTATACCTTGGCAACAGATTGAACGACTGGAACACAAAACCTATCTCATTGTTCCTCACCTGCGCCAACTGGCCGTCACCCATCCTGCTCACATCCGTACCGTTGAGGACATATGTTCCTCCCGACGGAGTATCCAGACACCCGAGAATATTCATCAGTGTTGACTTCCCTGACCCCGAAGGGCCCATAATGGCCACATATTCATTTCTGCAGATGGTAAGGCTCACTCCGTTGAGAGCCTTTACCTGCGTACCTCCCAATTGGTAGAATTTCTTCAAATCTCCAATCCTTATCACTTCTTTTCCACCATTCTCCATATCAATCTATAAAATCTCAAAAATTTCCCTGCAACAATTCTCCAATATTTCCAGAGCCTCCATTGTCTTCCACTTCCTGGAATCCCTCTCCCCTACCACATTGGATACGGTCCTTATCTCAAAGCAAGGGACCCCCTCCATAAGAGCCGCATAATATACTGCGGCACCCTCCATACTCTCAATATGAGGAGTATACAATCTCTTAAGCTCTTCTACGCGGGATATATCACCTGTTATACACTGTATTGTAACGCCAACTCCACTTTTATATCTGGATATGGCATCCTCAATATTGGAGTACGGCAGCAATTGGCGTGCCAGTGCACCATCCGTATATGGAAATTCATCTTTGCCTATAATACCACACCTGAAAAGATCAGCAAAGCCCTTGTCTGTTTCAAATCCAAGATCACCAAAATACTCCCGTGAAATTACAGCTGCAGATGCTATAGGAAACTCATCCAAATCATAGCTGCCGGCAATTCCAATGTTTATGACAAGATCATACGGCTTACCTCCCACTTTGGCATTCCATATCTCCTTTGTTACACAATAACAGGCGTTTACAGCACCAATACCGGTAAGGCGAAATACAATATCAGCATCTTTTTCCTTTATAAACTCATAAGCTTTGAGAGCCCTGTCCAATTCCTGCTGCTCAGCTGCTGTTACAAGTATTTTCATATTATAAAGACATCAAATCAAATTTAAATATTACCCCACCTTCGGGATTATGTTCCACAGAAATGTTCCCTTTATGGAACAATACCGAGTTCTTTACTATTGCAAGGCCAAGTCCGCTTCCTCCCAATTTGCGGGTCCTCCCTTCATCAATCCTGTAGAAACGGTCAAATATCTTGTCTGTAACTTCGTCGGGAATACCTTTTCCATTATCTGCATATGTAAAGGATATTCTATAATTGGATTCCCCTGAAATCTGGTTTATGCCGGCCATAATGGTAATGTCCGTATTTGGTCCGGCGTGCTCCAGCGTGTTGTCAATCAAATTTTTGAACAGCGAGTATATAATATCATGATTGCTCCTTATGGTAAGTTCGCTGCTTATCATGGGAGAAAATGCCGTATTGTTGGCTTTCATCTTCAGGGAGAGTTCCTCCTCAATCTCCTTGAGACATGAAGATATATTTACTTCACTTATCTTATAATAATCAGATTGTTCATCCAGCTTATTGAGAACAGAGACATCATTTATAAGGGAGGTAAGCCTTAAAGACTGCTTGTATGCCCTCTGTACAAAGTGCCTCATCTGCTCTGGAGACATCTGTTCATCATTGATGATAGATTCCAGATAACCTCTCATTCCCGTCAGTGGAGTTTTAAGTTCATGTGCAATGTTGTTTGTCACTTCCTGCTTGAACTGCTTTGCCTGCTCGAGCTGCTCATAGGTACCAACTATCTTTCGCCCTATATCACCATACTCGTTGTCGGGAAAAGTGAGTTTGGAAAAATCCTTTTTATTGGATTTTACAAGGTTAAAAAAGTCGTTGAAGGCTTTAAGCGGCTTTGTGAGTTTCCTTGAGATGTAAATAAGTGTTATTACAAGGAACGCAATAAGGGCCAGGACTGCATACTGATAGAATGAAGCACCCTCCATATACACAAGGATGGCAATCGCCACAATTGCTATTACCAGTATATAGTACAGTATCAACTGATATTTTAACCTCAATTTCATCCTTCCCTCCTTTTTGCCGTTCTATATATGCAGGCTGTAGCCATAGCCGGATCTGTTTACAATCCAGTCGCCGCACTTGCCCATCTTTTTCCTCAATCTGGCAATATGCACATCTACGGTACGGTCGAGGACAAAACTCTCCTCTTTCCATACCTGGGTAAGGATATCCTCTCTTGAGAACATCTTGTTGGGGTTTTTTGCCATAAGGATAAGGATTTCATTCTCCTTTTTTGTAAGTACAACCTCCTGGCCATCTACAAATACCCTCTTGTTGTCGTATTCAATGGTAAGGTTCTTATGGGTAAACACACTCTTTCCTGCACCGGCACCTTTTGAAGCGGGGACAACCTCTTCTTTACCCTCTTCCTCTTCCGGAGCACTGCCGTCATTGATACTATAACACCGTGCAAGCACTGCATTTACGCGCGCCATGACCTCTTTTACGGAGAATGGCTTGGATATATAGTCATCCCCCCCCTTATCAAAACCTCTGAGGACATCAGCTTCACTGCCTAATGCCGATATGAATATTATCGGCACATTGCTGTTGTAGTCTTCCCTCAACAGCTGCGCAAGCTTGAGTCCGCTTATTCCACCCATCATTATATCCAGCAGAAGGAGATGGTATGAGTTCTTTATTTTATAAAGGGCCTCTTCTGAGCTTGATGCAGTTTCTACAATATAACCCGCCTGCTGCAGATTATATTGCAGGATCTCACAAATGTCCTCTTCATCGTCTACAACAAGTATCCTGAATTTTTCCGGTCTGTTCCCCATATATAGATATCAAACTTTAGTATAATTACAAATATAACATTTTTTTTAGTTTTTAGCTATCTTTGTAAAACCAACAATTTATATATGAGAATCATTATAGCAGGAGCCGGCGAGGTTGGAAGTCACCTTGCAAAAATGCTCAGCAACGAGTCCAACAATCTTACAATAATTGACGCAGACGAGAACCGCCTGAACAACTTGCGTGAAGTTGCAGATGTTATTACAATACAGGGCAACCCAACTTCCATTGAAACCCTCAAGGAGGCTGGGGCAGAGAAGGCAGATCTTTTTATAGCAGTGAGTCCGGCACAGGACCAGGATATAAACATTATCAGTGCTCTCCTTGCAAAAAAAATGGGAAGCCAGAAAGTTACTGCCAGAATAAATAATGACGAATACATGCACCACGAGAACAAGCTGCTGTTTACAGAGCTTGGCATAGATCTGCTTTTCTATCCGGAGAAAATTGCATCATATGAGATTGTAGACCTGCTAAAACAGACAGGCACTACCGAATTCATGGAGTTTGCCAGAGGTGTACTGCAGATGGTGGCATTCCGTCTGGAGGATGGTGCACCCCTTATAGACAAATGTGTGAGTGACATATCCTCTTTCAGCGGTAAAAGCCAGTATAAGGCTGTTGCAATTGCAAGAGATGAAGACACAATCATCCCGGGACCGGATACAAAATTCCAGGAAAATGACCTTGTTTTTGTAATTTGTACCCGTGATGGTGTCCAGGACGCAATGAGTTTCTCTGGAAAGAAAGAGATAGAGATAAAAAATCTCATGATTGTTGGTGGTGGAAGAATTGGTGAGATGCTTGCAAAGAAGATGAGCAAAGTATCGGACCATATAAAGATAATAGAGTTAAAGCCAGAGAGGTGCGAGTACCTTGCAGAGACACTTGACAAGGTTCTTGTGATAAATGGCGACGGCCGCAACTCTGATCTTCTGATGGAAGAAGATGTTACAAAATATGATGCTTTTGTGGCAGTTACCAGCAATTCCGAGACAAATATCCTCTCTTGTGTGGCAGCCAAGAAAATGGGCGTTTCCAAGACAATTGCAGAGGTTGAGAATATAGAGTACATCAAGCTGGCAGAAGGGATGGGTGTAGATGCTGTAATCAACAAAAAACTCTCTACCGCAGGACGTATATTCCGTTTCACCCTCAGCAATAAAGTGCGCTCAATCAAATGCCTCAACGGATCTGATGCCGAGGTGCTTGAATTTATTGTGAATCCGAGCAGTGCCATTACCAAGGGCCCTTTGAAAGACCTTCATTTCCCCAAAGAGGCAATAATAGGTGGTGTTATCAGAGGTAACGAAGTATTTATAGCTACAGAGAATACAATAATAAAACCTTACGACAGGGTTGCAGTTTTTGCCCTGCCGCAGGTTTTATCTAAGGTGAACAAGTTCTTTATCTGATTAAAACAGTCCTACAAGAACAAAGAGCCAGTGCGCAATTATACCGGCACAAAGGCCACCTACAGTATGGGCTATTATAGCCTTTGATGTGAGTTCCCTGTATCCCAAAGAATCCAGCATTGCTGTATGGGTGCTCAAATATCCGCTCCAGCACATGCCCATTGCTGTAAATACAGCAATGGCATTGCCATCTATCAGACCGCTCGCCTGGAATTTGGGTACGAGTCCCAATGCAGCACCTACAGCTCCGAGAGACGTTATCGGGAAGGCTACAAGTTCCGGACTCCTGAATCCGAACATCCAGTGAAAGATAAAGTCCAATTTTTCTGCTATTGCAGGCAGCAGTGCTATTCCCTCATAAGCTGCACCTGTATATCCGTTCTCTCCAGGGCCAAATGTAAGCATCATTACAAAAGTTGAGATTATAAGGACACCTGGTATTATGGCAAGGCCAAGTTCCACTCCTTGCTTGCCTCCATCAAGCAGAGAATTGAGTATTCTCAAAAAGAGCCCCTCCTCCTTAATAACCTCTTCTGCAATAGCGCTCTCCTGCTCCTGAGAACACTCTTCAGTCATGAAGGTATCAAAGTCAGGTTTGGCCTTGAGAATAAGTCTTTGGGCTATTCTTGTTGATACCATACTCCCTATAAAGGCGCCTACAAGGCCTATAATTGCCGCTGATGCAAAACCCCTTCCTGCCATAAACACTATAACAACCAGTCCCATACCAAAAGCTGTCCCAAAGTTTGTTATGGAGATAAGCTGGTATTTTTTGAAATATTTGCTGAAGTTGCGGTCATTGGCGAGGGTAATGATTGCAGGATTGTCTGAAAGGAAAGTCAGCACTCCCCCCAAAGCCGCAACGCCAGGCAGATTCCAAAGGGGTTTCATAAGGGGTCTTAGCAATTTTTCAAGAACTCCCACAACTCCAAATTCCACAAGTATCTTGCCCAATGCTCCCGAAAGGACAGTTATTCCCATAATATAGAATACAGTCTCAACAAGAAGGCTGTATGCAGTGTTCATCAATGTATTGAGCATATTGGGAGTACCCATAACATATCCTAATCCACCGAACAGCAAAAAGAAAACTATAAGGAAATACAAGGGCTCAAGTCTTCTGGAAGGTTTATTATGTTTCATTATTATATCTGTTAATCTGTTATCTGCTTAATAGGTCCATCTGCCACCTTAATCCAATATTGAATGTCTGCTGCACCGGCTCTGAAGTGTTTGAGCACCAGAATGCATGCAATCTTAGAGCCTGTTTTGCCTCTTTAATTGGGAAATACTCCACACCTGCACCATAAAATCCCAACTCCACACCCGGCAATACATATCTGTCATATATAAAGGCGGCATCTGCCTTCTGGCTCCTGTTTACATCATATCCTCCCTTTGCAAAAAAGTTTACAGAAGATGATATTGCACACTGTACTTTTCCATGAAGTGAAAAATCCTCAAAGAAAGCCGTTCCTTTACCCGCATATCTGTTCATATAATCAAGGTCCGCCGACATCTTGCCAAAAACAAATTTGTTTCCCAGCGCAATATAGTTGATGAAATGCCCTTTTTCATACTCTATCATATTTGCAGACCATATGGTATTGTACCATTTTGCCGGATTGCCATACCATATTACATTATACGCATATAATCCATCCATAGATTCCATTGAGAAAGGGGAATTGGTAACCTGTGCATACAGCTGGCTGTTTTCTCCAACTTTAAATCCCACATTCACACCCACCTGAAAAGGACTCACATGATTCCAGAAATCTGATGCAAAATAAACATCTATAGGGGCATAGTCATACTCGATTGTACCTATACATATCATCTGCTTTCCGGCCGTAACCGAAACTCTCTCATTTGCCTTATATGTAACATTGGCCCAATCAGTAGCATTAAAAAAGGACCTGGGATTGCTATGGTCTACATATAGCCTGTGTCTGAAACTGTAAGAGAATTTATCATTGATATTGCCGTTGGCAAGCAGTTTCAGATATCTGCCCACAAATCCGCTTTGGGAACCGGTTGTCTCTCCATCAAATCTCACATCCATTTTTAATGACAGCACCTCACCTTGCTGGGCATAAATGGGCTGCAAGATGCATATAGACAACAAGCCAAGTATAAAACTGAAAATTTTCTTCATAAATCTCAAATGGCACATAAAATCTTTAAAGATAATTCAATTATCGTTGAGTTCCAACCATCGGAACTCCTTCTCATCCAACAATGCAATAACTTCCCCTATTCTGACTGATGCTTTCTGCAACTGCTCACCCTGCAACTCTCCTCCCGACAATTTCTCCTCCAGTTCCCTCTTTTCTGCTCCCAGGGCATCCAAATCTTTCTCAAGCTGTTCCAGTTCCCTCTGCTCCTTATAGCTCAACTTCTTTTTCTTGGGCAGCTGCAAGTTATCCTGAAACTCTTTTTTATGGACATCCTTCTGCATTTTAGCTCTCTCTATAGCCCTTTTTTCCTTTTCCCTCTCCTTAATATACTCCCTGTACTCAGAATAGCTTCCCACAAAATCCTTTACAATTCCATCACCCTCAAATACAAAAAGGTGATCCACTATTTTATCCAGGAAAAAACGGTCATGCGAAACTATAATCACAGACCCTTTGAACTCCTTCAGATACTCCTCAAGCACATTAAGTGTCAATATATCCAAATCATTGGTAGGCTCGTCCAGAATAAGGACATTAGGATTTCTCATGAGTACAGTAAGAAGATACAGGCGTCTCTTCTCCCCGCCACTCAATTTCTCAATCTTATTGTAGTGCATGCTTGGCGGAAAAAGGAAATAATTGAGGAATGTGGTAACAGGGACACTCTTTCCGTCACCAAGTGCTACAACCTCAGCAATCTCCCTTACAGCTTCAATTACCGTATCATTCGGGTTAAATTCAATACCTTGCTGCCTGTAATATCCAAAACTTACCGTCTCGCCTATCTGTACCTCCCCCGCAGTTGGGGCCAGCTCTCCTGTAATAATATTCAGGAAAGTAGATTTTCCAATTCCATTTTTACCAACTATGCCTACCTTCTCTCCTGGAGCAAAATTATAAGTAAAATCCTTTAGACCGGTCCAGTCATCCCATTTGAAATCAACATGAGAACAATTTACTATTTTCTTTCCAAGTCTGGATGATTTTACATTAATGTTGAAGTTCTTCTCCTCAATCCTTTGTCCGGCTCTCTCCTTAAGATCATAAAATGCATCAATCCTGTATTTGGCCTTGGTACCTCTTGCACAAGGCATACGCCTCATCCAGTCGAGTTCAGTTCTCAAAAGATTCCTTGCCCTGTCTATATCCCTCCTCATATTCATCATCCTCTCCTCCCTTTTCTGGAGATAATATGAATAGTTCCCTTCATAGGAATAGAGCGTACCATCCGCCATTTCTATAATCTGGTTACAGACCCTGTCCAAAAAATAACGGTCATGCGTAACCATAAGTAGCGTACATTTCTGTCGTGTGAAATACTCTTCCAGATACTCTATAGTTTCCAGGTCCAGATGATTTGTAGGCTCATCCATAACCAGAAACTGAGGTTTCTTTACAAACATGCATGCTATGGCAACTCTCTTTATCTCTCCTCCACTTAACTGCGATATTGTCTTTTCAACATCATACAGCTTTAAAGAGTACAATATCTCCTCAATCTCGTGCTTTTCACAATTCTTGGCTTCTGCACACACAACATTCCATATTGTAGCTGCAGAATCATATATATTATCCTGCGCCAAAAAAGCAATCTCTATATCTTTGAGGAACTTTACCCTGCCATCTCCATCTGAACTCTCAACACCGGCCAAAATACGCAACAAAGATGTTTTTCCTGTACCGTTTGGCGCAATCAATGCAATTTTATCACCCTCGTTGATATTCATATTTATATTGCTGAAAAGCACCTTGGGACCATACGATTTTGAAACATTCTCTACCTGAAGATAACTTGCCATAATATACTGGATTTGAATTGCAAAAATAATAAAAAAAGAGGTTGTCGCACGACAACCTCTTTCTATATGAGAAATAATTGGTTAGTTAGCTTTCTCAATAACAACAACTCTGGTAAGAGTGCGGCTATTCTCGAACATGTTAGGCTGACCACCAAAACCTTTCCACTCAATCTGGCTCTCGCTAACACCAGCTTTGATAAGGGCATTGTAAACTGCCTCAGCACGTTTGTCAGAAATTCTCTGGTTAGTTTTAGCTGAACCTGTAGCTTTATCAGCATAACCTTTAACGATGTATTTAACATCAGGAGTAGCTTTCATGATATCAGCAGCAAGGTTGATGTTAACCTTACCTTTAGAATCGATAACTGCGCTTCCAATCTGGAAGAAGATAGCTCTAGGACCAGCAACTGGAACCTCAACAATCTTCTCAACAACCTGAGGAGCTTTAGCTTTCTCAGCTGCCAAAGCCTCTTTGGTTGCAGTATGGTTAGTCTGCTCAGAAGCCAACAACTCTTTGTATTTCTTAATGTCGCCGTTAAGAGCATCAAGAAGAGCCTGCTCAGTAACTTTAACAAATTTTTTGCCACCGAAATAGTAAGTTGCACCAAATGTAGCACCAACCAAACCATTACAGATAGTCTCGCTGTAGTCACCGAATGCAGACTCAGCTACCTCACCTCTTACCTCAAGGTTAAGAGCCCATTTTGAGCTAAGGTTATACATAGCGCCCAAACCAAGTGAACCGCTGATAAGTGCTTTCATATCTGCATCACCACCGATCTCAGCTTTTGCCAACTGCAAAGCAGGACCCATGAAACCGTAAACCTCAAATTTTCTGTCAGGATTGTAACCTGCAAAAGCATTTGAGAAGTTGTACAAAGCCTCTGCACGTAGAGTTACAACATTCTTTTTAAGCTCAGTTGCAGCGCTCTCGTCTTTAAGGGCACCGAATTTCTCGTCCATAACCATGTTAGTGTACAATTTCTGGTTGAAACCTGAAACCATACCTCTTACACCCCATACAGGGTTAATCAATTTACCAACAGAAAGGTTGAATACTGGAGTAATAGAGTTGTCAGAAGCATTAGGTTTAACAATCTGCTGACCACCAACACCTACACTTACAAAGTAGTTGTCTTTTACACTCTCAGCATAGTATCTGCTTTTTGTCTGAGCAGTAGCAACGGTTGCAACTGCAGCCAACATCAAAGAAAGAATTACTAATTTGCTTTTCATTATTTTAGTTTTTTAAATATTAATATTCGTTTGTTTTACCATCCGGCTATTTCAAGTGTATCTTATAACACAATCCTCCGGTAAAGTATTTCAACTTCTGGAGTTGAAACTGGGCATGAAGCTGATCAAACAATAAATATGACGCACCTACTGAAAAATTGATATTGTCATACTCCGCAATTAATCTCAAATTAGGAATAATTGAAGGCTCGTATGTTATACCTGCCGCTATACCGTTGAGATGGTTTGACTTTCTCCTGTTATATACATAAGACAAGGAAACTCCCACTCTCTCGGTTCCAAACAAAAAATGCTTGGTTGCAGCCAAATAAAACCTGCAGAAATAACCGTTCCCTTCTACTGTGGCAATCTCGCCATCACCCGACTCTGTATAAGGGTCAGATGTGCCAATCACTACAGCCGGCATATGTTTCCAGAACTGACCCTCTTTCAGAACTCTTGCACGCGCAGAAAAATATCTGTCCTGATTACAAAATTTCTCAGGGTCCTGGAACCAGCCAATGCCAATAGTCTTGGCCTTGAACATAGTTGCCGTATAGGCTATTTCAAGGAACGGAAAAACAGTAGCATTTACAAAATAGTTGTATGTACCGTAGTTCCACCGGTTAGGTGTAAGTGCCTTATTAAGGTAATTTCCACCAATCATTACTGTCTTTGAATCCTGCATCTCAGCCGATGGAGCATTCAACAATCCAGTAGTACCATGCGTCATTTGAGCGGATAGGGCAATGCTTACTCCCAAGAACAAGCATACGAGCAATATTTTCTTTACAGAACAAAGCATTGCACTTCCTCTCAAATTAATTTAATTCAGATCAATTACTCACCCTCAACGCTTGATCCACCACCCCATGCAGTTGCGCCACTGTGGCCGTGATTGTTGTGGTTGTTGTGGTTATCGTGGTTGTTGTGGTTGTCGTGGTTGTCGTGGTTATCGTGAGAATCCTCACCTACGATTGCCTGAGCAGTAGTGTTTACAGATTTAAGGGCGTAAGCAACCATCTCCTCACCATCCAAAGTGTAGGTTAGAGTAACCAAGTCAAAACTTCTGCATACACAGTAACCAGCCAATAGAGACTCACCGTTTGCATTCAACAAGAAAGAGAATGGAACATTGCTGTTGGCGAAATCTGCATATTTCTCACCAGCGTAAGCAGTGTTAAGAGCTACAGTAGCCTCATTGATAGCCTCAGCAACATACTCCTCTGCTACTGCAGACATGTCAGCAATATAACCGATGTAATGAACATCTTTAACCAAGTAAGGCTGGTCAGTAACACCGTTGGCGTGGTTAGCATGGAAGTTCATGTGAACATTTGCGTGAAGGTCTGAATCCAAGCAATAGTGTGTGTGTACCTGTACATAATCACCTACTGAAACCTCACCCTCCTCAATAGAGAATGCTGCAGCAACCTCCTCAGCAGTCATTGCCTCGTTAGTTACAACTGCCTCTGCAAACTCGAACTCTGGAGTTTCAGGTACCACTGGAGCAACAGGAACCAATACCAAGTCAGCATTTGTTGTACTTACGGTATTGTAATCATGAACTCTCTCAATTTTTACAACTTTCTCAGCAGAGATATAACCCTCAGCTGAAGCTTTAACTGTTACAGTAGCAGAATAACCTGACAACTTCTGGTTGAATGGATTTGAAACAGATTTGCCATCCAAAGTAACCTGAGCACCGCTAAGTACTACAGTCTCACCTGTCTCCACATCTACACCGTAAACAGTACCAACTACATAATACTCCGATGGAGTCCTCTCAGCTGGATTTTTCTCATAACAGCTTGTAAGAACAAAAGAACAAACTGCTAGAACGGCCATCGCAACTTTTGCGCTGAAACCGAAGAATGATTTTTTCATTTGCATCTTAAATTAAATTAATATTATTAAAAATTCAACAATTCACTTTTTAAGTAATAAGGGTTGTTTTGTATATTGTCACTTATATTGTCGTCTATGTCAGCTCTAAATCTCTGGCCATAAACAAAGGCACCTGCAGCATTATAGGCAAATCCCCAGTTTCTGCCCGGCATTACCCTCGGTATATAACCTTTCCTCTTATATTTATATGGAGGCAAAGTTATCTGGAACCTGAAACCTGCGTTTACTCCACTATTCCACCAGTCCGACGGTATATAAGTTCCGTAAAATCCTATTGAGCAGAATCTGAAATGTCTTATCATGTCAAACCTGAAACCGCAATCACCTCCAAGGAAAGACTCCCCCCTCAATGCTAATTGCGTATTATATTTGTCCCAATAGTAATTTACGCCCAACTGCCCTGTTATCCTGCCATCCTCCTTGCTGTAACCGAACTTGAACGGATGGACATTCTTTATTCCGTTGTAGTACTCCCATTCGCCCCACTCTCCCCAGACAGTATAACTGACCCTGCCATCTATCCAGAATTTTCCTTTAAGGGACTCTATAAAATCGGGGTGGTACTCAGCCTGAAGGTCAAATCCAGCCCTGTTGTTGTTGAAGAATCCTGCAGTTCCGGTAACAAAGACATTGTAAGGCAATCTCACAGTCTGTGACACGGTAAGGAATCCCGGACGAACATCATCATATTTATATCCGTAATCATTAACTACAGGAACTATTATCTGGGCATTGATTTCACCGCCCTTCCACAATGATACTTTCAAAGTGGGATTTAGATTGAACCTTACCTGATAAGGTCTGGACAATCTGCTGTTCCTGAAATTAAACTCCGGATATACGAGCAAATCAACTTTATACAAAGAACTGTTGTACCTTCTGGCTCCTTTAACCAATTCCCAACTTTCGCCCAAATCATAACTCACATTCCAGTCATTACGGGCAATTTTCTTCCCCTCAACGGCCTTGCAGCACAAAGAGACCATAGGTACATTATTATCCAGTACAATCAGTCTGCACCTTTTGCCTCTACCTGGCAGACCGTATTTCTGGATCTCATCAAGCGCCACTCCTATCCCAACTCCCTGCAATCTGTAAGCAGAATTCTCAACAACATAAACCCTCTCCTCTCCATCTTCTGCCCAACTTACATTTTCGAAGCCAAGTTCAATGAGTCTGTCAACTGCATCATTGCCGCTCTGGGCAACCGCCAAAAGGGGCCACACAGACATCAAAAACACCAAAAATGTGTTCCTGAAGGCCTTCCAAACGCGTTTATTACACATTAAACGATAGTATTTCACATTAAAACCAACCGCAAAGATACTTATATTCTTAAATATAGCAAAAAAAACTGTCAATATCTGCAAATCCGAGTATACGGCAATAATGAAAAAAGGGCGCCCTAGTGGAGCCCTTTTTTCATTATGCTTACAATTAATTAGTCTTTACAGCATATTGGCCTGATCTGCGAGAAGAAATCATTGCCCTTATCATCTACAAGGATGAATGCAGGGAAGTTCTCAACCTCAATTTTCCAGATAGCCTCCATACCAAGCTCAGGGTACTCAACGCACTCTACGCTCTTGATATTCTCTTTTGCAAGGATAGCTGCAGGGCCTCCAATACTGCCAAGATAGAAACCGCCATGTTTGTGGCATGCATCGGTAACCTCTTTGCTTCTGTTACCCTTGGCAATCATGATCATGCT
>JAEIGA010004606.1_pt1 | contig 21311 bp, 15 predicted proteins | sample 9270691 | NCBI WGS metagenome assembly JAEIGA01 (sample SAMN17057246, study PRJNA624740) | gut metagenome | biome: biome; isolation source: fecal sample | host: Bos grunniens | place: China: Xizang | collected 2019 | reverse complement strand
GTGGTACTCCTCCTTAAAGACCTTGAGGCATATGGGGCACGATGTCACGAGGGTCTCAATCTCGTGCTTACGGAAGAGCGCGCGGTTGCACTCCACCATCTTGTGCGCGGCATCGGTCTCGCCCGAGAGCATAAGGGGTCTACCGCAGCATACGCCACCCTCCCTATCGGCATACCACACATCTACGCCCGCGGCAGCGAAGATACGCTCCATGGAGCGCTGCACGGCGGGTGTAAGCGAGGTCATACACCCCGCAAAGTAGCCAACGCGGCCACTTCCCGACGAGGTATCCACACCCTTGAGGTAGCGGTAGCGACCCTCATGTGGGATGTTACGGCGTGTAACACGCGAGTTCAGGCGCAAGGTATTGAGGTTGATGCCCACGGGGCATGCAGCCTCGCAACGGCCACACATCAGGCAGTTGTTAGCCACCTTCAGCGAGAGCATATTATAGCGTCTATCGCGCAGATAATACACTGATTGAGTGTCGTTTATACCGAGTACCGACTGCAACTGACAGGGGTCGATACATATACCGCAACGCGAGCAGGCCTCGACCTCGAAGTTGTCATACGACTTACGCTCCTTGGTTGGGCGCAGCGACCAGCGACGCAGGAAGATAAGGGGTATCTCCGTAAAGATGTGCATATATCGCGAGAAGGGCATCGCCACGAAGAAGATACCGAGCGCTGCGGAGTAGAACCACCACGAATGGGTATATAGAATCTCAACAATATCGCAAGGTACATATTTCGCAATAAGCTCTCCGAGTGTTCCCGTCAGGAAGCCGCCACCGCCATGCACCGCCACCGTGAGGCTCTCCGCCACGAGGCGCAAGGGGAAGATGAACCACAGCGCCGTGAGCGCCACCCTATCGAACAACACATGCTTCGTGGTGCGTCGCATGCCCATCGCCTTCGACCTTATGCGCTTGAACCACGCCAGAGCGACACCCGACAGCACCAGCAGCAGCAGGGCATCCATCAGGTGGTCAAACAATGGGTAGTGGTGCTCTATATTAATATAAGGTGCGAAGTACTTGAAGAAGACATGACCCTGCAGCGGCACGAGGTTGAAGCCGAGATACGCGGTGGTCTCTATCCACCCCACTGCGATAAGCAAAAACCAGCCAAAGGCGAGCGAGGCGTGCATATATCCAAGCAGAGGGTTGGTGCGGAATATGCGAACATGGAGCAGCGACTCGCGCACCACCTCCCACACCGCAACGAGCGTGTTACGTGTGAAGATGCCACGGCGGATTTTTACGCGGTCTATTCGCGGCAGGCGCACAAGCCACAATATCCACTTGAAGCCCACGGCAACGAACAGCACCGCAGTACCCACTACAAATGGGATTGTGAATGGCACGAAATATTGCAATATATCCTCCATATAGTCAATAGTTTAGAAGTCACCCAACTTACGCTTTATGAGCATCACGAGGCCTCGCGTGTTGATGCCTCGCGGGCAGACCAGGCGACACTTACCGCAGAGCATGCACTTGCTCAACTCGCTATATACACCCTTATACTCGCCACGGCGCACTGCGGTGTGGAGCTTACGGAAGTTGAAGTCGGTGATGTTGCCCGCCGTACACGATGCGGTGCACGAGCCACAACCTATGCAGGCCTGCAACTCGGGCATCTCGGCGATGATATCCCTGCTTTTGCGCAGATCGTTGTTGTCCATGTCGATGACACGCGGGCGACTGATGCCATATCCGAAATTGATGTTACGCATGGCGGGACTACTTTACGTTAAACTTATCCTTGAGGTAAGCATCTACAGCCGAGGCAGTTAGCGAGGCCTCGGCAAGCGTATCGGCGAGGCTCTTGGGCGCTGTTGCCGTGCCTGCAAAGAAGATACCCTCCCTCTCGCTACGCACCGCACCGAGGAAGGAGTCGCGCGCCTTGAAGTATCCATTGGGTGCTAATGTCAGCCCTGCAGATTCGGCGAGTTTGGGGTTGTCGTAGTTGGCACTCATGCCGACAAGCAGAACGAGCATATCCACGGTCATGCGCAGTGGGCGACCCGTGAGCGTATCCTCGGCCTTAATCTGTATGCGTTTGTTTATGGTCTCGGCAGCCTCCGAGATGCGGCCACGCACAAAGTGTACATTGTACCTCTCCTGTGCCTCGCGGTATAGCTCCTCGTAGCCTGGGCCAAACATACGGATGTCCATGTAGAAGTTGAAGACCTCCGCCGTGGGGTACATCTCCTTGAGCTCTATCGCCTGCTTCACACCCGTTATGCAGCACACCTTCGAGCAGTGTCGCTGCCCCACCTTCTCGTCGCGCGAGCCTACGCAGTGCAGTATCGCAATGCGCTTGGGCTCAGAGCCATCCGCAAGCGTAACCTTGCCACCAATCATCATTCGCTCGAGGTCTACCGAGGTGACGACATTGTCGTAGAGGCCGTAGCCATACTCCTGCTTGCGGTGGGCATCAAAGAGCGTGAAGCCCGTAGCCACAACCACAGCATCGGCGGGTATGCGCTCCTCGGAGCGGAGCGTTACGCCATCGGGGGCTATCTGCGTGACCTCCTGACCATAGAACGAGCGTATGTGCATATCCTTGACGCGCTGTGCCAAGGGGCGCATCACATCATCCGCGCGAGTGAACGTGGGGAATAGTTTGTACCATCCGCGCGCCTTGCCTCCGAGTTCTATGTCGCGCTCCACGATGATGGGCTCAATGCCTCGCGACTTTAGTTCGATGGCCGTCTGCATGCCCGCAGCACCGCCACCAACGATAACGACTCTATATGCCATAGCTACTTTCTCCTCTCATATATGGGACGCTGCGAGGGGCAGTTGATTGCAGCATCCGCAGGTTTACCAATATACTTACCATCCACACCCAAGTACTTCGCACCGGGGTCGTACTCCACGCCGAGCTTATCCAACAGAGGCTCTACATCCACCTGATGGAACTGCATGCCGAGCTCCCAGGGGTCGTAGCCGAGTACCAAGCCCGCCATCTCCTCGTATGTCAAGACGGGAATACCCTTACCATCAGCACCATAGCCCACGCCATCCATCTCGGCAATGGCATACTGCCACTTATCCAAGAACATGGTGCAGCCGGGGCAGTTGGCCACGATAAAGTCGGGTTTGTAGGGTGCCATGCTTTCTAACTTCTTGTGCGAGTTGGCGATAGAGGAGCCACGGTTGGCCTGCACGAGGTAGTTGCGGAAGCCGAAGCCACAGCAGTGACGACGCTCGGGGTAGTCCACAACATCGCCACCCCACGCCTCAATCATGCCCGCCAAGACGTATGGAAACTCCGAGCCTCCGATACCCGATTTAGGAAATATCTTTGCGTAGTGGCAGCCGATATGCTCCACAACCTTGAGCGGCTCGCCCGTGTGGACATTGACCAATCGGCGCTTCGCCTTGCGCGCTATGGCCTCGCGATGGTAGAACATTATATCCGACGTGTGGGCAATCGAGCGGGGTTTCACCAATTCGCGCCCCGTAGCCTCCTTCAGGTAGCGACGTGTGCGCTCCTCGGTCTCAGGGAACTCCTCCCATGTTGCGAGCACCTCGTTGTAGATTCCAAACGATGTTATGCACGACGACACGAAGTTCTCGTAGCCCGCCTCTGCCATAAGGGCAAACTGGCGCGCCACGACGGTCATGATGGTCTCCAGGGGTACGACATCCGAATGGTAGCCGATGCCTGTGCACGAGGTGTGCAGCGGGTCGTCCAAGATGTCGACACCCAAATCGTTGGATAGTATATCGAGGAATGCCTTCTCGCTTCCGGGGAAGAAGTTCTGGCGTATGCAGCTACGCGCATAGTAGTATTTGTCGGGAGCTATATCCTTCTGGTACTCCTGCCATGATGCTCTGCGTGCCATATGTTTAGTAATGATTATCAGAATTTAAGGTAAACACCTCCATCATATATTCGTGCGTTGCGCCGTCGTAGCCCATCTCGCGCGCCTTGCGGTCCGAATATGCCTCAATGGTGTCGTAGAAGGCCTTGCCTCCCGATACCTCGAAGATGCGGCGTATCTCCTCCATGGATGCCTCATCCACCTTGCGCAATGCTCCCGCGCCCTCCTTGCCATAACACTCCGAGTAGCGACCAAATATCGCCTCGTCGTTCGAGTGTATCCACTCCCAGACGGGACCCTGCTCGGGGTGCAACTCGGGCAATATGTTGCGGGGCGTGAGGCAGTATCCCGTGGCGAGGATGTTGTCGCCAATCATGCGCTTCAGGGCCAGCTGCTGCCTACCCTTCTCGCTCTCGACGAAGAAACCCAGCTTCTGTGACAGCGTGCGCAGTGCCTGAATCACATATCCAGGCGTATTGCCTCGTGGGCAGCGGGGACGGCACGACATACACTCGCCACAATACCATATAGTATCACTTTTGAGCAGGCGCTCTATCTCGCCGTCGTCGCGCGTCTGCACGATTGCGACAATCTGGCGGGGGTCGTAGTTGTAGAACTCCGCAGCTGGACATACCGCGGTGCATACGCCACAGTTCATACAGGCCTTGAGGCCCTCCACTAGGCGTATATCCTCGGCAAGCATATCGAAATATTTACCCATATTTTTAGGACTTTTGACAAGGGCAAAGGTACATATTTTACCCTCGGCAAAAGGTAGTATAAATACCTAAATTACATCCAAAACGGCTCAAACGAATTGGCATTTTCGACCCAAAATTGACCTATTTTACCTCTACACTTAAACCAGTATAGTTTGTTAAAAGAATATATTATCCTACGCCCTGATAATCAACCTACAGAGAGTGAAGAAAATAATATTATATATTATTGGCAGTTGGGAATATTTTACATATATTTGCAAACAGCACTAAAACTTATTAGAAATGTATTACTACACTTGCATATATATGAAAAAACTAACTACACTTAAACCTCTATTGGTGGCACTCGGCATGCTCCTTCTCACCGCGATGGTGGGTTGCGAAACAGAGCACACAACATACGATGGAGCGAGTTGCATTATGTTCTCATCGGAGCGCCACGACCTCGGCGTAATGGACAGCGAGGAGTGGTTCGAGATTCCCATCACTGCGACACAGGCCACAGACCACGACCGCAATGTAGGCGTGGAGGTTATCGCAGCACGCAGCAGCGCGATTTACGGCATGCACTACACCATCGAGTCGACAACCGTCACCATCCCCGCGGGCAAGACAAATGGCACACTGCGCATCAAGGGCTACCCCGAGGCCATAGGCATATCGGAGATGCTCGGCATCACCCTCAACCTCGTTATCGAGGAGGAGGAGATAAACGAGGAGCATGGCACCGAGACCGAGATATATCTGCACAAGTGCTGTCCACTCGACATGAACACCTTTACGGGCTATGCCGTGCTCACATCGACATGGACCATGCAGTTTATGAACACCGAGTCGACACTCGTCAAGACGCACCTCGACACCACCATGCCCAACACCATCGTGGTTGAGAGCATGTACTACGAGGGCTACGACATACGCCTCACGCTCAACAACGACAACCGCCTCGAGCCACTCATCGAGATGCCCAAGGCGCAGGTTGCAGGCTCTACGGGCGAGGCCTTTGGCACCATCTACGGCAATGGCAAACTAATGATGGTGCAGTCCGAGGAGTCGGCGTCGTACTACAGTACTTGCGAGGGTTTCCTATTGCAGTATGTGATGATGTATGTCGAGGAGGTAGGCACCGTGGGCAACTTTGCACATGTCCTCGAGTGGATATCTGACGACGAGGCCGAGCGTATCATGCGCGAGGGATTTTAGTTGCAACAGGCTGATATAGAGAATAAAGAACATATATATGAGACACATTTCAAAAATTAGGTTTTGGGCAGTGGCGCTAACCGTGGCTATGTTTGCCATGGCGTGCAGCAACGAGGATAGTCCCAACCCCCTGCCCACACTCGACAACATAGAGTGCAAGGCGGGCGACAAACCCCACTTCGAGTTCACCGCAAGCCACGACTGGCACATCTCATCCGACGCCCTATGGTGCAAGTTTATCACCGCAGCAGGCGAGGTGCAGGATACATCGGGTAAGGCCGGCAAGCACACCATCACGCTCAAGATTTCGGACATCAGTATCAAGGATGAGCCCACCACAGCAAGGCTTACATTGAGGATGGGTACGACAAGCCAGACGCTCGTCGTCGTAGAGCGCGCAGCAAAGGAGCTTACACTGAAACTCAAGAGCGCCGATGGCTCTTCAACAAACAGCATCGAGTTGGGCTATAACGAGTGGAAGGCATTCAGCATCGAGGCCAACTTCAACTTTGCCGCTACGGAGTTCCCCGAATGGGTGGAGCTCGGCACCAAGGAGGGCGAGGCCATCGTAACGGGCATCGTGGGCACGGCCAACAAGCCCCTCACAGCCTATGCACGCATCATCCCTAATGGTGAGCGCGAGTGCTACCCCATCGAGGCAGACGACAACAACAGCATAACCTTCGCCGATGCCGAGGGCAAGGTGTCATTCAACTTCCCCGTAATTTTTGACGGCATGGGCGACGACAGGCTCACCTTCGTAGCGCCAACTGCCGACACCTACGGCTGGGAGGTATCCCTCGACGGCACACTCTTCCGTCAGGTTGGCGAGAGCGAGGAGGAGGTCACAACCTTCAACAACTCACTCAGTTACGACATCACATCGCGCAACAAGGAGTACACCGCACTACTTATCGAGAAGGTCATCGACCGCGGCATTTCGTCCTATGTAATCGGTGCCGAGTGGATGCACTTCACAAATGGCACACTCACCGTGGATGCCACCGATGCCACACGCTACGGCATGGTCGTGGCGCTTCCCAACGGCATATATAACGACATCTGCGACAACCTCTTCGATAACCTCTTCGAGTTCGATTACACCTCGGGTGTCGGCCTTCCAACCATCAAGAACGACTACCTCGGCTTCGTGCTTATCGAGTTCACGCAGCACGACTTCAGCGAGCAGGGCGAGTTTGAGGGTATGTACATCTACCACTCGTTGACAGCCCTCGAGATTCCCGCCGCACCCTACACCGATAGTGCTGTGATGGCGGAGTATGGCGCAGAGGAGGCCTACACCATAGCCTTCATCGACCCCATCGCGGGCAAGCGCCCTGGCATCGTCATCGACCCACGCATCGAGTTGTGGACAACCGCCACATTCGACCAGGGCACAGCAACTGCCGAGGTATACTACAAGGGTGCGAAGCTCAAGATTAGCGAGGATGACTACTACCTCGGCGAGAACAAGGATGAGAAGATGGCACTCTACCTGTGGTATCCATCCTCTGAGCCATTCACCGAGAATGTATATATACTCTTCAAGGTTGGCGACACAACGAAGAAGATGCTTGTCGTAACCCCCACAACGAAGTAATACACAAACGATTATGAGAGAACATCTATTTACGAAGATATGTAGCCTCGCGGCCGTTTTGTCGCTCCTGTTTGCGGGAGGCTGCAACGAGCAGAAGAGTGACGACCTCACTGCCGACTATGGCTATGTGCAGTTCCAACTCGTGAAGTCAGCACAGCTCGACGACACACGCGCCGAGCAACTCGAGTGGCTCGCCGAGGCCTACAAAATATGCGTCGTGATGCAGCTCGATGGCGCTACAATCACGCAGACACTCAACGTTGAGAGTTACGACAGGGAGTCTGCCGAGTGGGGGCTTTTTAGCGAGAAGCTACGCCTTCTTGCTGGCGAGTACAACATCATCGGCTACTACATCTACGACAAGCTCGACAACGAGATCTTGGTGGGCGAGGGTCAGGGCACCTTCACCGTGGAGCATAGAGGCCTCACAGTTAAGACTATCGGCGTCGATACCGTCGAGCGCGGCATGGTGTCGTTTGCTCTATTGAAGGCCTTCGAGACTACGCGCTACACCTTCGAGAGCGACTTCTTGTTTAGCTCCATCGCCTCGGCCGATGTAACCATCAAGAACACCTTTACCAACCGCACCACAACCTTCAAGGCGCTCCCCGCGACCTACTACGAGACCTTCGTGGACGAGACCATTGACGAGGAACTCTACGACCGTAATGGTCAGTCGGCATACATCATCTGTACCGCAGCAGAGTGGCTCGAGGCGGGCAACTACATCATCACCGATTATGTTGTCTATGGCGATGCGAAGGGTCGCAACAAGATTGGCAGCGGCTCTATCGCCGACACAGAGATGACTTTCGACATCGAGGACAACCGCCACACCATGGCCGTTGTGCCCATCGTGCTGTCCGAGGAGGCCGAGCACATCAAGGACTACAAAGCCCTGAAGGAGATATGGCTTGCGCTGGATGGCCCCAACTGGACATTCCATGGCGAGGAGTATGTGGCAGGCGCAAACTGGGACTTCAACAAGGATATAGATATGTGGGGTGACCAGCCGGGCGTTACGCTCGACGGCAATGGTCGCATCGTGGGTCTTAACATCTCGGGCTTCGGCGCTAAGGGCGTTGTGCCCGATGCCATAGGTCAGCTTACGGAGTTGCGCACCCTCTATCTGGGTAACCACAACGAGCTTATCGGTGGCTACGATGCAGGCACCTCGGCACGCATCCACGCCCTCGACTATATGACGAATGTCGTGAGCCGCGATGCACGCGAGGACCTTAGCCCCGAGCTTAAGATGGCGATAAACAGCGATCCCGAGCTTAAGCCCATCGCCATGAGCCGACCTGAGCGCAAGGATGTGGCATACGGTAACCTAACGAATGGTATCACCGCCATTTCGCGCGCCGTGATGCGCCTAACGAAGCTCGAGCAGCTCTTCATAGCCAACTCCCCCATCACCTCGGAGTTCTTCCGAGAGGTGGAGCCCGCGTCGGAGTTCTACGCCGAGCGCGACACATGGTCGTGGGCGAACTTCACCATGCTCACCGATGTCGAAATATACAACTGCGCACAGCTCACACGCCTACCCATGGATATGCTCGCAGCATTGCCCAACATCCAGTCGCTCAACATATCTATGAATAGGGGCATCGCGGGTGAGCAGCTCAAGGCAGACTGGGAGGCGCTCATCGATGGTGCTTCGGGCAGTACGATACAGATTCTCTACATGGGTTACAACAACCTCCGCGAGACACCATCACACGACTACCTCAAGCGCATGACAAAGATCGGCTACCTCGACCTTACGAACAACCGCCTCGAGGTCGTACACCCCTTCGGCAAGGAGATATCGCTTACGACAATCTACCTCGACAACAACCGCATCTCGCGCCTCTACCCTGCCGAGGATGGCTACTTCTGCGGCTTGATGATGATGGAGACATTCTCTTGCGCAAACAACTGCCTCACGGAGCTTCCCGACCTCTTCACCGCGCAGTCGATATACACCATGCTCTCTGCGGACTTCTCCTCTAACGATATCTCGGCATTGGCCAATGGCGACGAGTGGCGCGGCATTAACACAGGCAGCCTCAACCTTGCGAATAACCGCCTCGAGGAGCTCCCCGCACGCATCATGAAGTCGGGCTCGAAGATTGAGACCCTCATGCTCTCAAACAACGGCATGCGCACCATCGCCGAGGGAGCACTCACAGGTCCTTACAGCCTCTATCTCACAACGATAGACCTCAGCTTCAACCGCCTCAAGGAGATACCCTACGATGACTTCAGCGCAGCGAACATCCCCTACCTCTACGGTATTGACCTATCGAACAACGCCTTCGATGCCTTCCCGTTTGCACCCCTCGGCATCGAGACCATTACGGTTATGAGCATACGCCAGCAGCGCGACGACGAGGGCAACCGCACACTTCGCGAGTGGCCGCAGGGACTACATAAGTGCCCCAAGATGTCGGCATTCTACATCGGCTCGAACGACCTCGGCAAGATTGAGGATACCATATCGCCCTACATCCTGCTCTTCGAAATCAAGGACAACCCCAACATCTCGATAGACCTCTCGGAGGTGTGCCCCTACATCGAGTTGGGCTACTACGAACTTATCTACGACTCGACGCAGAACATACGCGGTTGCGACGCCCTAAACCTTGACTAAACTACGACTATGACACAGATATTTAGATATTTAGCAGCAAGCGCGACTATATTTATTGTCGCAAGTTGCACCACGGATGTTCCAACTATACAGGGCTTCGAGGCCGACACCACGCAGATTGATGCTGCGGCTGCGGGTGGCAAGTACAATGTTGCCATACGCTCGGAGAAGGAGTGGACAGCCAATGTAGATGCACCATGGGTTATGGTATCTCCCGCGAATGGCCGTGGCGAGGTGCGATGCGAGGTGCGCGTGGACTCCACACTTGTCAACGACGCCCGCACCGCAGAGATACGCTTCTCGTCGGGTGGAGCGCTCCTCGAGAGCGTGAGCGTGAACCAAGAAGGCTTTGCACGCGCCATCAGCCCCGACCAGAGCGAGGTGAAGATTGCAGCCTCGGCATCGCGCGATGCACGCCACTTCGATGTTGAGATTATGACCAACGTAGAGTTTGTGGTCGAGGCGGAGTATGACAACGAGGATGGCTGGCTCACTATTGAGGACTACACCCTTACTCTCGACCGCGGAGCACGCCCCCGCACCACAACGCTCGGCGTGAGCTGGAAGATGAACCATGTACCCGAGGAGCGCACAGCGACACTCCACCTACGCTCAAAGAGTGGCGAGCCCCTTGAGAGCCCCGCGACAATCGTGGTACGCCAGACGGCAGCACCGCTTATCGAGGATAACCGCCAGGGCGACTCGCTGGCAATGGTAGCCATCTACGAGAAGCTCGAGTGCTGGAACGAGGGCGTTATCTCGGCCACCGAGAGCATGGACAACTGGGAGTGTCTGCGCCTTTGGAGTGCTGACGACGCTACCCTGCCCTCACCCGAGGCCGTAGGTCGTGTGCGCGATATCGAGCTCAGCTACTTCGACACCTACGAGGGCATACCCTACGAGATTAAGTACCTCAAATACCTCGAGACCATCTCGCTCTACGGCAACGTAAACGCTATGCTTAAGGCTATTGACTTGGGGGAGGAGATATGCACCTTGGAGCACCTCAAGGCGTTGCGCGTTGCGGCATTTGGACTTGCGTCGCTCCCCGCGAGCTTCGTAAACCTTGGCGACACGCTGGAGGACCTCGACATCAGCTCAAACAACTTCAACGGTATTCCATCTATGATTACCGAGGAGAACTTCCCTCACCTCCGAAGCATTGACCTCACGGCAAACCGCCGCTCTATGATTAGCGACCTACGCAACATCTATTCGGGCGGTGAGGGCATAGGCCTGCATCACAACACGATAACAGACAATGCTCTGGAGCGCCTGCTTCTGTGGGAGAACCTCGAGGCACTTACGCTGTCGTACAACTACTTCGAGGGTCCGCTCCCCGACTTCAAGGTTGGCGAGAAGGGCGTTAGAGCATATGAGGCCGAGGACTTCGTGGAGCGTGGCGATACGCTGAACTGGGCGGTGGAGAATAAGCTGCCCCGCGTGCTTCCGAACATGCGCAGTCTGCGTCTGAACCTCAACTTCCTCAGTGGCGACCTGCCCGAGTGGCTGCTCTACCACCCACGCCTTATGGAGTGGAGTGCCGAGAACCTCATCTACATACAGCAGGAGGGCGGCATCGATAGCAATGGCGACAATGTAGGCTTCTCGAACGAGCCCACATCGCGCGAGTACTACTTCCAGGCATACCCCCTTATGCGTGGCAGATATGAGTTTAACGACGAAATAGTGGAGTAACATGAGACGATATATTACGATAGTTGCAGCGGCAGTGCTCGCTGTGGGCTGCACCAACGAGAATACCTCTATTCCAACACCCGACACAACCCCTACCGTTGTTGTACCCGAGGGTGCTACGGCGGGTGAGGTAATCATAAAGTTCGCTCCCGAGATGGAGGCCATCCTCGACCAGACCATGACACGCTCGGGTGGCGAGGCTACACGCTCGGGCATTCCCTCAACAGATGAGGTTTTAGATATTCTTGGGGCGTACTCTTTCGAGCGCGTATTCCCAATCGACAGCGCCAACGAGGCTCGCACACGCGAGGCGGGGCTACACCTATGGTACATCGTGCGCTTCGACGAGGGCGAGGATCTTCATAAGGCCTTCGAGCGCCTGTCACGATTGGGCGAGGTCGATAAGTTGCAGTGCAACCGCCCCATAGCGCGAGCATACAACCCCAGCGCTAACCCCATCTTCGTAAGTTGTGCCGAGGCCGACAGCCGCGCCGCAACACGTTCAACAACATGGCCCTTCAACGACCCCGAAATCTACCGCCAGTGGTGCTACATAAACGATGGCACTGCGCCCTTTGCGAGTGAGCGTGCGGGCGTTCTTGCGGGAGCAGACGCGGGATGTGCCGAGGCATGGGAGCTCTGTACAGGCGACGAGGATATCATCGTGGCGGTTATGGACGAGGCGGTGATGTGGAGCCACCCCGACCTTAAGGACAACATCTGGGTGAACGAGGGCGAGGAGCTCTACGCGGGTAAGGATGCCGATGGCAACGGCTACATCGACGACCGCTACGGCTACAACTTCGTGCGCAACACGGGCATCACCTCGTGGACATCGAACGGCAGCACAGGCCACGGAACACACGTTGCGGGCACCATAGCCGCGGTAAACGACAATGGCATAGGCGTTGCGGGCATCGCAGGTGGCGGCAAGGGCAAGCGTGGCGTCAAGATTATGACCATACAGCTCTTTGACGGCATGAACTCCTGCTCGCTGGCCATGGAGGCGCGCGCAATGAAGTATGCTGCAGACAATGGCGCAGTAATCCTGCAATGCTCGTGGGGCTACCACTCATCGAAGTCGAACATGATTATGGGCTACATACCTGGCCCTGCGACCGAGGAGGAGTGGGCAGCGCTCTACCCCTTGGAGAAGGAGGCCTTGGACTACTTTATAAACTATGCGGGCTCGCCAAATGGTGTAATCGAGGGTGGCCTTGCCATCTTCGCATCGGGCAACGAGTATGCGGCGCAGTCATCATTCCCCGCGGCATACGGCAAATGTATATCGGTTGCGGCAATTGCAGCCGATTACACCCCCGCATCCTACTCGAACTACGGCAGCGAGGTGTTGCTCTCTGCCCCAGGTGGCGACCTCGAGTACTACGGCACACCAGGTGCGGATGACGACATCTACGACGAGAACGGCACGCTCAAGGAGCAGGGCGCGATATACTCAACGCTTGTAATCGATGGCGTTGCGGGATATGGCTACTACGAGGGTACCTCTATGGCATGCCCCCATGTTTCGGGCATCGCAGCCCTCGGCCTTGCATACGCCAAGCAGCAGCACCGCCACTTCACAAGCGAGGAGTTCCGCGAGTTGATGTACGCCTCAGCACGCGACATAGACGACTACTTCGTGGGCGAGAAGCTCTATTACATGCACCACACATCGGCGGGTGCTACGCCCATAAAGATGAACCTCGCGGACTACCGCGGCAAGATGGGTCGTCTGGCTGATGCGGGTGCCCTTTTGAAGGCTATTGATGGCAGCGGTCGCGATATGCGCCTACCCAACATCTGCCTTGCACCCAATACGACAACCACACTCAACCTCGCCGACTACATCACGGAGAAGGCTGCAAATGCGGAGGTTGTGAACGAGGCTATAGCAACGGTGACGCTCGAGGATAACACTCTCACTATCAGCGCAAAGAGCGAGGGTCAGACATCGTTGACCATAACAACCGAGAATGGCACGAAGCACTACGCCACAATCACCGTGCGCGCGGGTGCTGATAATGGCTGGTTGTAGAATGAACATGTGGCGATATATAGCGATAGCGTTAATGTTTGTAGCCGTTGAGGCGGGGGCGCAGGAGCGCAGGGTGCTCTCGCGTGCCGAACTCGATGCGCTGGTAAACCCCACCCTCTCGGAGGTCGCCCAGGGCTCTATCATCGCCGAGCCCGCAACACGCAACATGGGCGAGGTGGCAGACTCGGCAATGATAAGTACCGACTTCACGCTACGCAACACTACTTCGGAGGCGATAGAGGTCACCGCGATACGCTCGTCGTGCAGTTGCCTAAAGGTGGTAACGCCCATAACGCGCATAGAGGCGGGTGAGAGCGTGACGCTGCGTGCGGAGTTCAACCCTGCGGGGCGCAACGGAGGGTTTTCGATTCCGATACTCCTCTACACCACGCTCGACACCAAGCGCCCCACGGTGCGCCTTGTGGTGGAGGGTTGCGTCATAGCATCGGACGAGTGGTCGCACCTACCCCGAAGCATGGGCACGCTACGCCTGAGTCGCAAGAGCGTGACATTCGACCGCGACACCCGCACCGAGCGCATAAGGGTGGCAAACACAGGCGACACGCCACTACGCATAAGCGCGACATCGACAATCGAGGGTATTGCGCTACGCACGGAGCCCGAGGTGCTACAACCCAACGATGAGGGCGACATCATTATAACATACGCCCCAAGTGCCGAGCCCAAGCACGACATCGAGAGTGCGATAATAGTTGAGGGCTGCGGTGCAGCACGCCCCACGGAGCGAATGATAAAGATAACAATAAAGCGATAAGATATGAGACTTATTAAGAGACTGGTTGCGGCGCTCGCGATAGTGGCAGCAACGCTAATGGCGGGATGCGAGAAGCCCGCGCCAATACCCACCGAGGAGCACATCCCCGTGACGTATGACGAGATATATGACTGCTGGCAGATGACCATGTGGCAGGGAAGGCCGCTTGCGGAGGATACCTATCTATATATAGAGTTCAACGGCGACACTCGCACCTATGTCATGTGGGACAACATCAACTCGATGTATGCCGTAAAGAGCACGGGCACCTTCACCATCACCGAGGAGGATGGCCGCTACACGCTCTCGGGAACCTACGACTATGGCAAGGGCGACTGGAGCCAGGAGTACTACGTCGAGTTGCTCGACAAGAGCAACATATTGCAGTGGCGAGCCAAGGAGGCTAACGAGGTCTACGACTTCCAGCGCATGGGCTACATACCTGATCTAAATTAACTAAAACAATAAAACACTACTATGAAAATTAGAAACTTAGCAGTTGCCCTTATGGCGGCTGTGGTCGCACTCGCAGGATGGAGTTGCGACAAGGAGCCCGCAGGCACTCCCGTCGAGAAGCCAACAATCGGCATCATGGAGCCCGAGTTCAACCCCGAGACCATGGAGGTGAGCGTGATGATTGCCCCCTCGACCGACGCCGAGGCGTGGTACTGGATGGTTAAGGGTGGCCTCGACACCGATGATGCCATGATGACCAAGGAAGAAGGCGCGGCAGCCAAGGAGATTACGTTTACGGCCCAGTATGGCGTGGAGTACACAATCACCGCCTATGCCGAGAACAAGGCAGGCAAGAGCGACATCGCCCAGAAGAAGTTCTGCGCAATGCCCGAGGGCGAGGTGACACTCACCATTGGCGAGATTACACTTAACGAGGAGACGGCTATGGCCGAGGCCACTATCTACCCATCGAAGGCTACCGAGGTGTGGTACTGGCAGAGCTATGCTACGGATGAGAGCAACGAGACCTTGGATTGGAATGTCGAGAAGGGTAACGCCGAGAAGGTCATCTCATTCCCCTATGTCTGGGGCAAGACCATCGAGCTTCGCGCCTTTGCCGAGTGCGGTGGCATCGTAAGCGACTTCGTTACTGCACAGTGCTTCTTCGAGCTTGCAGTGCCCACAATCACCGTATCGAAGGCGCACTTCGATGAGGCAGCGATGACCGTGAGCTTCGATGTTACACCTTCGGAGGAGACCCACCACTGGTACTACGGCATCAAGGGCGGCGAGCAGTCAACCGTCGAGGGTAACGAGGCAAAGAGCGTAGCGTTCAAGGTGGAGTACGACAAGGAGTATGAGTTTATCTTCCGCGCCGAGAACGCACTCAACGAGGGCGAGGAGAAAGTGGCCACATTCTGCGTTATCTCGCCCGTAGCGGATATCGCAATCGAAAACCTTACAGCCTACACACTCGATGCTGTGGTGACAAAGAAGGCACACTGCGTGCGCTATGTGGCGGGCATCGTGCACACCTCGGCATACGACCGCAACACCTTCATCGAGCAGGCACAGGCATCGCTAAACCCCGACCCCAGCTACCCATTCGCCATCTTCAACTCTGCAACCGAGAGCCGCACATTCTCGGAGCAGGACCTCGTGCGTAACTCACGCACCGACAGCAACGAGAACGCGGGTATCATCCTCCTGCCCAAGACTTCGTACACCATCGCAGTATATGGTGAGGATAGCAAGGGCAACTACACAGTGACCACCAAGGAGGTTGTCGTTCCCGAGGTTGAGCTCAACGGCACAACACCCATCAGCGTGGAGGTATCAGATATTGACCTTATGTCGGCAAAGGCTACCGTGACAACAGAGCCAGGCGCGAAGGTGCTTACAGGCTACATCGACCCCGCAGTGGCAAAGGCCGACACCGAGAACCCCTTCGACTTCGAGGGTAAGACAGAGGCCGAGATTAAGGCATACATCGCAAGTGCCGTGAAGGGTGTGCCCCGCATCTACACAGAGGCGTTCACCTACACCTTGAGCAACCTCCTGGCTATCGACACCGACTATGTGGCATACGCCGTGGCTATCAAGGATGGTAAGGTTGGCGAGGTGGCATACACCACATTCCACACCCTCCGCCCATCGCTCACAGGCGTGGCGAAGATTACCGCAGCAGAGATTGAGCCACAGACATCGCACGACAAGCTCACCGTGAAGCTCACCGCCGATGCCAACGCAACAAAGGTGCGCCTATATGCAGCTCCTGCATCCGACCACGCGGCATATGCCGACAACCTCGAGTATATCATGGATGCGGACAACTATCAGAACTACCGCGAGGAGTATCAGATTGCAAACGGCGTGGCTACATGCGTTGTCAACATCTACCACCCCGCAACAAACTACTACCTCTACGCCTCGGCAGTAGACGGCAATGATCGCGCTGGCGAGATGGTATGCGTTGCTACGCTCGCAGGCCTCGACACGGAGTATGTCACAACAATCGAGGAGGTGGACTACACAGGTGGTGTGGATTACAGCGGCACAGGCGAGGCGACACTCACAGGTGAGGTTCTCGAGATTGTGGACAATGGTGGCGACCTCCGCGTGCACATCGCCCTCACCGCAACCGACTTCAGCGACAACGTCTACAAGGCGTGGTACATACGCTTCAACGGCACAATCAGCGAAATCGAGGCGCAGATTAAGGCGGCGTTCATGGAGTATGTATCGTCGGGCATCGAGTTGATTATCGGCTCGAAGAAGCAGGCACGCGAGGACTTCGTGACCAAGTATGTGGATGGTGGCAGCGACTGGAATCCTACGCTCGAGGCGCTCCAGACATACGACAGCACATATGGTGGCGACATCATCGTGTTGGTCATCGTGGATAATGAGGGCAAGGTTCGCATCGACAGCTATTGCTACTACGACAACGGCCTCAAGATTGTGGAGTACTAACCTGCGGTCTTGCGACGAAGTAGGGGTTGTTCCAAAACGGAGCAACCCCTTATTTATTGCGGTTATGGTCAATAGAGAGTGTGTACGAATGGTCGTTAGCGCCACAACTAATTTGTTACCGAGGGTTGTTAGCACCGTGACCTAATTTGTTGTCAGAAGCCGTGAGATGTGGTGCATCACAACAACGACCATACTTGCCTGCACTACCCTAATTTGTTGTCAGAGTGGTGCAGATGTGGCGCTGACATGAAAAAAGCTCGGATGGGTAGTACTAAAGCGTACGTCCCATTCGAGCTTATGATTGAAGCGTCGCAGATGCGCCGCTATCACAACAAATTAAAAGTAGAAGCCTGCGGTCAGGAGGGCATAGTGATAGTTCGAGAGGGGGTTGTAGGTGTAACCAAGGCTCACGGGGAAGGATACATTGCCCTTGGTGAACTCACGGCTGAGGGTGAGCGAGAGGTTGGTCACGTTGAAACCCTTGGCGGGGTTATCCCAGTCGTACTCGTTGCCTAGGCGTGTGGGGCACCAGAAGGGGCCTGTCCAGGGTGAGGCACCCGCGATAATCTCCATGTCGAAGAGGTCGCCGAAGGGCTGGGTGTATGCTATCTCGAAGTATGACGAGAAGGCACGGCGCTCGGTGCCATCGGCCTTGAGGATGAAGTCGTTGGGGTGGAGGAAGGTTGTTGCCCAGTGCAGACGCAAGCGGTCGAAGAAGGTGTAGTCGATGGTCGCGGTGAGGTTGTGTGACGACTTATCGAAGAAGGGGGCGTTGAACTCCTGACCCACGCCGCAGAAGACATCGTAGATGGTAATCTCGAGGCCCTCGTGCTGGAAGCCGAGGAACATATCGAACTCCTTATAGTCGCTAAAGAGCGAGGCGTTACCCCAGAGGCGAACATAGAACTTGCCGTAGCCGAGCGTGAGGGCGGGCTGGAATGAGGGGTCTACCATGGTGCGGTTACCGCCGCGATATGACTGGTCGAAACCACGCCACATATAGTTTGATGCGAGGTCGAAGCCCGCCTCCCACCAGAATGACCACTCGTCATCCTCCTCGAGGCTATCTGCTGTGGTGAGCTCTGCGGGAGCATAGGTTGCATCGTTTGAAGTAGGTTCCACTGCCATAGCCTGAAAGGCAATCATTGTAGAGGCAAGGAAGAGTAAAAGCTTTCTTGTCATTGTCTTAAAAGTTATGTTTAGGATTAGTAAATGTCTATTTCTGCTGCTTGCGGGCGTGGTGGCGGCGCTTGAGCATCTTCTGCTGCTTGCGGTAGGCATCAACCTTGCGCCATACGACCCATACCACGATGACCACAAACGAGAGGATGATAAAGCCAAGCATCCAGGGCGAGAGGTTGTCACCCTTCACGCGAGACCACATCTCGAGCATCTTCTCGGTCTGCTCGCCACTGTCGTGCATCATGGCACAGCGGTCGATGACCGACTGGTCGGGATAGAGAATAGGGTCTACATATACGCAGTCGGCATGCACCATATAGCCGTTGCCCATGTCGAAGGTGAGGGGGTTGCCCGCCTCGTCCTTGAAGAAGTAGCTCAGGTCTACACCCTCCTCCACAAGAAGTACATCACGCTCCGCCTGGAGTGCCAATATCTCGGCCTCGAGCTCGGCAACCTCCTCCTCGGTGGCTGCCTCCTCAATGGCGGCAAATGCCTCGTCCATAGCGGCAAGCATGGGGTCCATAGCGCGAAGCACCTCCTCGGTGGCTACGACGCTTACATAGCCCGTGGCATCCATATTACGCACGGCATTCTCGGGCATACACATATAGTTGATGAAGTAGCGCGCAGCACGGGGGTTCTTGGCATACTTGGGGATGACCCAGCCATCGAACCACACAACGCTACCCTCCTCGGGTACGACATAGTCGAGGCTCACGCCAACCTCGGCAGCCTCCTCGATAGCCCACACAGCATCGCCACTCCACATGAGGTTTATCCACGCCTTGTTCTGCGTCATCATCTCCTTACCGAAGTCGGCCTCCCAGCCCGCAACGAGGCGCTTCATGCGCTTGAGGTACTCCTCAACATGGGCGATAGACTCATCCGAAGCGTCGTACATAAGGCCCTCGATGGTGGGTACGGTAGCCTCACCCTTCGCGTAGTCGTAGAGGCCACGCTCCATGGCCACAGCATCGTTCAAAGGCAGGGTCTCCTCCGCACCAAGCACACCCGCCTCGCGCAACTCTACCGTAAGGGCGTAGACCAGCATCGGCGAGTAGACATCGCGGAAGGCATCCTTAACCAAGATTTTGCCCTCGAGGCGCTCATCGAACATCAAGTCCCACGATGAGGCCTCCTCCGTAGTGACATTCTCGGTATTGAAGAGTATGCCCGTAGTGCCCCACATATAGCCCACCGAGTAGTCGTTGGCATTGAGTTCGGGCTCGGGGGTGATGATATGGTCGAACTGATTGCGGATGTATGGCGACACACAACCGAGGTAGTTTTCAGTGCCTGTGCGCTCCAAGTCCGCGATAAACGCTTCATTGACAATGGGTTGCAAGAGGTTGTGGCGCATCATACGCTCGATGATGTACTCCGAGGGGCACACCACATCGAAGTCGGCCTCGCCCTTCTCAATTTTTGCAAGCATCACCTCGTTGATGTCGAAGGTCTGGTAGACAATCTCCACCTCGCAGCCCGTCTGCTCACAGTACCACTCCTCGAAATCGTCCAAGAGCTCCTCGTCGATGTAGTCACCCCAGTTGTAAACCTTGAGGACCTCCTCGCGGCTGGGCTCGCCACACGACGTAGCGAGGATGCCGAAGCATACCACAACGGCACATAGACGCATTACATAGTTATATAAAATCTTCATCGGCGCGAATAGTTTTTAATCTGTTTAGCCTGCTCCTCGGCACGCTTCGCCTGGCGGTGTGCACGGTAGTTGACAACGACCAAGAGCAACAACACTACAACCAAGATGATGGTCGAAAGAGCGCGCAACTCGGGCGTAAGACCTCCCTTGCGGGCATCGGCATAGATGAATGTAGAGAGCGTCTCCAAGCCGTCAGTGCCGTTGGTGAAGATTGTCACGGCGAAGTCGTCAATCGAGAGCGTGAAGGCGAGGATAAAGCCCGAAATCATGCCTGGGCGTATCTCGGGGATGATGACACGGCGCATGGCCTGCATGGGCGTAGCACCGAGGTCGAGGGCGGCCTCATAGATGTTGGGGTTCATCTGCGTGAGGCGTGGCATGACGCTCAACACAACATAGGGTGTGCAGAAGGCGATGTGTGCCAATATCACCGTGGCGTAGCCCTGCGTGATGCCCATCGACACGAAGAGCAAGAAGAGCGAGATACCCGTGATGATATCGGGGTTCAAAATCGGAATGTTGTTCACAAAGTTGATGGCACGGCGCTTGCGGTAGCGAAGGTCATTTATACCGATGGCAGCAACGGTACCAAGCAGTGTAGAGACCGTAGCGGCGACAAGGGCGATAAGGAAGGTGTTCTTGATGGCGTCGATGAGGCGCGCGCTGACACCGCCCGAGAAGAGCGAGGTGTACAAATCGGCAGAAAAACCTGTCCAGTTGCCCAAGACCTTAGAGTCTGTGAACGAGAAGATTGCGATGATGATGATGGGTGCGTAGAGCATCACCAACAGCAACACAATATATGAATTAGATAAAAACTTCTTCATGCTAAATGAGTCCCTCGTTTGAGCCATTCTCGTCCGAAGAGTCCGAGAAGAGCGTGGTTAAACCGATAATAACAAGCATGATGAACGACAACGCCGCGCCATAGTGCCACATACCATTGTTGATGTTCTCCTGGATGGTGGTACCAAAGAGCTTGATGTTGTTCATGGTGAGCAACTCCGCGATGGCGAAGGTCGAGATTGTG
>JAEIGA010004605.1_pt1 | contig 21311 bp, 19 predicted proteins | sample 9270691 | NCBI WGS metagenome assembly JAEIGA01 (sample SAMN17057246, study PRJNA624740) | gut metagenome | biome: biome; isolation source: fecal sample | host: Bos grunniens | place: China: Xizang | collected 2019 | reverse complement strand
GCAGAAAAAAGGTGTCTTATTATTTCTTCTCTATATGGATTGTCTGGCTGATTCATCACCATACCGAACCCGGAGAAATCATCATCGAGGTCTATCGACTCTACCACCTGACCGGGAAGGAAAAGAGCGACTGCAGGAGCTTTCAGTGACCACATGCGAAAATCCACCAGACAAGAGAACTGTCCGGCTGTGATCACAATCTGAGTCACTTTCTTAATCTTGTGAGGGAAGCGGAGTCCTTTCAGAATGTTTCCGCTGTCCAAAAGTTCTATATCTTGCAGCATGACTCTGCAAATTTACCAAATCGGAAGAATAGAACAAAAATAGCCTGGTTTTATAGGAAAATTGGAAGAATCTTGAAGAAAATCTGACCAAATATAAGGTTGTCAGGTTGTTTAAAGATGTGGCTTGTCCACGAAAACGCCCCATTTTATGGATAAGATGCTCATTTTACATGTTCTGTCCATGAAATCCTATGTTTTCATGGATGAAGTGCTATGACCTTGGTGAAGGTGTGATCACATCAGATTTACCATATAAAAGGGATTACCTTATACTTTACACGCGTTTTATATTCCTTGTAACCGCGAAGACCGGCCGTGAGGACTTTCTCTTCATTCCTGATCCTCTTGGCAATCACGGGTATATATCCTGACATGATGATGAATGATATCGGTGAACCCAGGACCAAGGGCATTGATAGAAACATGATGACAGTTGCCATGTACATAGGATGACGGACAATGCCATATAGCCCGGTATCTATGACTTTCTGTCCTTCCTGTACTTCGATGGTTCTGGAAAGATATTCGTTTTCTCTCAATACTTCAGCGTATAAGATGTACGATAGGATAAAGAGGGCGGCGGCTGTCCATGCTGTCCAATCAGGCAACATCCACCAGCCGAACCTCCAGTTCAGGCCTGCCGTAAGGAATGCTGTTATGAACAGCAGACCGCTCAATGCCACAACTGTCTTCTGCTCTCTTTCGTTTTCCTTGGCATTCAGCCTTTTGCGTAACAGCTCGGGACTCTTGACAAGTGTGAAGATTCCTGCAATGAACATCGGCCCAAACAGGATGCCCATAAGAAGCCAGCCCTGCCAATAGGCTGATGATCCAGCTGGCAGAAGCACCAGCAATCCTGTCAATATGATCCCGGCAAGAAATTTAATCAATGCTTGTGTCAATAATGTCCTGTCCATATCGATTCGTGTTGTGCTGTTGATAATCAGAACTGATCTTATTGGAATATTAAAGGATATGTAACGCCATTTTCAGATAGCCAATGCCATCTCCCATCTTGGCAATATGTTTTCCAGTCAATGAGATTGAATACCCTATTGACCTCTTTGACAATCATTTCCTTTATTTCTGTTGACAGGCCATCATGTCCTCGCAAGAACTCAACTGACCATTCGGTCACTTTGCCTTCATCACTGAATTTCAATGCATCGATCTTGACGGTAACGCGACCTTTGGGAGCTTTGATTTTACTCAAGTCCATGTTCTGAGATATCATGCGCTTTGCATCCTCAAGATCTACCAACCCCTTGGTCTTATTGAAATATGTTCGCGAAGATATGATGACTCCATTCTCAACAATCAGCACAGTTTCCTGCTCATGAACACTGCCAAATCCACTGTCAGTAACATATATACACTCTCCTGTTCCGCATAAGAGTGTATCTGAAACCCATGAAGCGAAGACCCTGCCTTTCCAGTCCTTATACTGATCCAACATACCTTTGAAGTCTGTGTGTGCCTTAGATGTTGCAATGCAATTCAGATAGAGTTTGTTGCCCTTGACTTCAAAAGTGGAAATGTGCCCCCTCCAGCAACCGGAGAATGAGGATTTGCTGAAATCAAGTTTCTTTCCAAGAGCATCATATGTAACCGAATCAAGCTGGTAAAGAAGAACCTTATTAAGTCTATGCTCTACCTTGTCAATCATGATGATGTCTCGGACTTGCCTGGTCGCATTCACATTGTGCGAGAATGTGAACAGCAATCCAAGAATCGATAGTATGTAAGCCAGGCGTTTCATAAATTAAATTTAGCATTTTTTAGAATTTGATTTCCTTCTGAAGGTTTGCTGGGAAGTGTCCGTGTGCGCGCCGTTCATATGGGTATGATGAACTGAAACAGCCTTCTGCTAATCCGTTGTTGTTTCATACATGAGGTAATGACATTCTTCCATGCCAAGTTTCTGATATACCTTTTGCGCATTGGTGTTATGTCGGTCTACATAAAGCCTTACTTGAGTTATATTCTGCTCCTTTGCCATCTCGATGACTTTAGTGTACATGGCCCTGAAGATGCCTTGGTCACGATACTCCGGCATGACATATACGCTCTGGATCCACCAATACCAGCCGTTGTTCCAATCACTCCATTCTCGGGTGATCATAAGACTGGCAACAGGCCTGCCTTCGGTTCTGGCAACTAAGTATATTCCTTTGGATCCGTCTTCCATGACGGCTGTTACGCCATTACGGACTCTCTCCGAATCCAAAATGATGCCTTCGGATTCCAATGCCATTGCTGTCTGAAATCCTGTGATGGCTTCTATGTCGTTATATGTTCCTATTGAAATTTCCATAAATCTAAGGCTATCTTGCGAGATGATATCCGGCTGCGACAATGCGGTACCGCCATCAATGATAATTGTCTTTTACATTTTTTACTTTGTTTCAATCTGTCTGATTACTCTGCAAGGATTGCCGACAGCCACCACATTTGATGGGATGTCCTTCGTCACGACTGATCCTGCACCGATGGTCACGTTATCACCTATCGTTACTCCGGGCAGGATTGTGACACTCCCTCCGATCCATACATTATTGCCGATAGTGACGGGTTCTGCCCATTCATTTCGGGTGTTCCTTTCAACCGGATCGGTGCTGTGGCATGCTGTATAGATACTTACATTCGGCCCGATGAAGCAATCATCCCCGATAGTGACCTTAGCCTCGTCGAGCACCGTGAAATGGAAATTGGCAAAGAAGCGTCTGCCTACGCTGATCTGCTTTCCATAGTCGCAGTAGAACGGTTGGTTGATGATGATCTCATCGTCTCCAATGTGACCAAGAAGACCTTTGAGGATACCAAGGCGTCCATCATTGTCGGCAGGGGAGAGTGCATTATATCTGTGAATCACTTCCTTGACAGCGTTAAGCTCCTCCAGCAGCTGCCTGTCTACTGCTGAATACACCATCCCGCTAAGCATCTTTTCCTTTTCTGTCATAGTGTCGTCAGTTATTGTCATTTCTATTCTGATGTAACTTTACATATATTCTCAATCAGTGAGGCTACTTCTTCAGGTCGGTCTATCAGAAGCTGTCCATGATTCATGTTCCTGAAAACCATGATCCGGGCATTAGGACATAGACCTTTCAGATGTCTTGCCTGTGCCTTTGCAACAAATCCTTCTTTTGTGCCATGCCAGAAATGAATATCAACCTGGGGGATGGATTCCAATCGGTTTGTATATACTGATTTATATCCCTCTAGTACCGCTTGGGTACCTCCGTATGGGAAGACTTTTCTGCATTCGTCCAGCAGGACATCGAAATAGTGTGACCGGAATACCCATCTCCAGAATCCTGTCCAATGATAACAGCTCCAGACGTTGGCTGCCTGCAGGTAGCGTAGCGGACCGACCAGCCATTTCGGAAGCGGCAGCAGAGGAGCGGCGTCAAGGATGGAATGCTTTATTATGACCTCATTGCGCTCAAGTACTCTTGACAGAATCTTCCCACCAAGAGAGAGACCGTATGCACAACAGATGCTTCCGGAGTGATATTCCTTTATGTATTCTGTCACCTGTCTGGCCTGGTCATCAATCGAGGTGAACTCGGTATGAACTCCTATGGTGAATCCGTCGACTTCAACTGCAACCACACAGAACTTGTCCTTGAGCATATCGACTAATGGCAGGAAAATCTCATATGATACCCCCAAGCCGGGAATCAGCAGGAGAGTTGGCGCTCCGATATTGCCGAAAGTCTTGAAATTCATACAGTTCTATAAATTTAGATTTCTCAGTGTCTTGAGTTTGTTAAGGCTTAAATCGTCCATTGGTGAGACCGAATGCAGAAAAGCTGATCATTTACGGCTGATTCATGAGACAGCTTACGGCGAAAAGCAGGCCGAAAATCAGCAGGTTCATTGCTGTTCTGCCCAGAAGCGGGTTCATGGCAGCTCCTGCAGATTGTCTGAGTCTGTGCCATGTCCTTATATGTAGAGCCAGATAAATTAATGGAACAGCCCAAACCCAGACCGGCATGGCAAGCCAGACAGGGATCATTGCAAGCATTCCTATAAATCCTGATAGAAGGTAAGCGATGCTCATCACTTTACGTCCTAAAATCACTACTGTTGTACGTTTGCCCACTGAGGCGTCGTCCTCCATGTCCCTGTAGTTGTTGACTACCAGTACGTTGGCGGCAAGAAGTCCGATAGTTAGGGAGGTTGCCACGACAGGACCTGCAGAATCCCATGATGATGTCTGAAGATACCATGTCAGTGTGACAGGCACGATGCCAAAGAAGAATATCACGGCGATGTCTCCCAATCCATGGTGTGACAGAGGATATGGTCCTGCGCTATATGCAAGCGCAAAGCACATTATCAGGATTCCGGCAATGATCAGCCACCATGGACCATAAATCAGCATGGCACATCCTACCGCTGCGGCGAGTCCTAAGGTTATGAATGTCGCAGATTTCATTGCCTTTGGAGTGATCTCTCCTTCTGTCACGCCTCTGCGGAATCCTGCACGACCCTTCTTGTCAATTCCGTTCTTGAAATCGTAATACTCATTGCCGAAATTTGCGGCAATCTGTGCAAGTACTGCAAATGCAAGGCACAGCAGAGCGGGAATTGCCTTGAATGAGCCGGTCATGACGGCACACCCTGTCCCGGCAATCACTCCTGCAATGCTTACAGGGAGCGTCCTGAGCCTCATGGCTTCTATCCAATGCTTTATCATATCCCAGTCTTTGTGCCCACATACATACGACAGATGCCGAAAGTCATAGGTGTGTGTTCAACGACTGCGAAGCCGGCGGACTTCATCATCCCGATGAACTTGTCCGGGGCGGGGAAACGCAGAACCGAAGCAGGAAGATATTCATAGGCACTGCGGTTTCCTGATACGAGACCACCTATTGCCGGAAGAATCTTAAGGAAATACAGCTTGTAGCACCAACGAATGAATGCGTTAGAAGGGACTGATAATTCGAGGATTACAAGTTTTCCGCCGGGAACCAGTACCCTGAACATTTCGCTCAGACCGATCTCCAGGTGTTCGAAATTACGTACTCCGAATCCTACAGATATGCGGTCGAATGTATCATCCGGGTAGGGAAGTGCTTCACAATCCGCCACTGACAATTCTGCAGAGAGCCCTGCTTTCTGTATCTTCTCCCTGCCTATTGCCATCATTCCTTCAGATATATCCACTCCTGTCACTTTGCTTCCCGGTGCGACCTTCTGGGCAATCTCAATTGTAAAGTCTGCCGTTCCGCAAGCCACATCGAGTACTTTTACAGGCTTGTCAATGTCGGCAATCTCGCGTACAGCCTTCTTTCTCCAGCCCTTGTCGATATTGAGGGAGAGAATATGATTGAGTCTATCGTATTCAGGAGCAATGTTGTCAAACAGTTTCCTGATTCCTTCTTTTTTAGCCATATCTAATTGTTTTTTCTTCTTATAAAATACACGTATGTCAGCAGTATCACATTCATCAGCAATGCATAGCAGATGGCAGGAAGCGCCATTTCACCGCTGTTGAATATGAAAGGTGATGATGCTATTGCGATAGCCTGTGCCGCATTCTGCATTCCCACTTCTATCACTATTGTCCGTCTGATCGCGTCTGTGAATCTTCCGATCCTGGATATGCACGAGCTGCATGCCATTGCCAGGATTATAAGCATTGCCGCAGAAAGTCCCAATGAAGCAAAGTTATCCGCAATCTCTTTCTTGTACTGCAGGAAGAACACCGCGGCAAGAATCATCAGGGCGGGGAATGCCATTTTGCCTAAGACTTTGCTGACCTTGACTGCGGCTTCCGGGCAAAAGTGCTTGAACATGCTTCCTGCAGAAAGCGGGACAAAAAGCAATACGATATTCTGTGCCAGGAGCTTTCCTACGGGCAATTCAATACTTGCACCTGACATGTCAGAAACTGCTGCGGTGACGAACTCCATAATGATGGGAATAGTAAAAAGGGTGATTATGCTGCTCAATGCTGTCAGAGTGACTGACAGCGCGACATCGCCTTTTGCAAGCATTGAAAAGACATTTGAGGAACTGCCTCCCGGACAGCATGCCACAAGCACAAGTCCCATGAAATATACTGGTGGAAGTTTAAGAATCCAGGCTATCGAAAAAGCGAGGACAGGTAGAATGACGAGTTGGCCTGTCAGACCCAGCAGCACAGCCTTGGGATTATGTGCTATATCTGTAAAGGACTTCTTGCTTATGTCGATGCCCAGCAGGAACATCAGGACAACGAGAATCGGCATTACTATCCATATGGTATTCATAGTCGGTTCGGATTATCTTTTATCAAATAAAGTTACAACTATTTTCTCATTTTTGTCCATAATTCTGACAAATATACGACACTGCGTTGTTTTCTGTGTAAAAATTACGCGTAGTTTTTGGGGTTGCGGTTTCTTTTATTTATCTTTGCGTCAAATATACGCAATTATACTATGCAAGAATGTTATAAATATAAGTATCCGCGACCAGCTGTCACTACAGACTGCGTGATTTTTGGCTATGATGTAAAGGAAGGATTATCTGTTCTTCTTATAAAGAGAGGAATTGAACCATTTAAGGATCATTGGGCATTTCCTGGAGGTTTCATCAGGATGGATGAAGATGCTGAGACTGGAGCAAGACGCGAATTAAGAGAGGAAACCGGTCTGGAAACCAGCTGTATAGAACAGTTTGGCTGTTTCTCGGAAATAAACAGAGATCCCCGTGACAGGGTGATTACCATCGCATATTATGCATTGGTCAAGAAGAGTGAAGTTGCAGGAGGTGACGATGCATCGGAAGCTCATTGGTTTCCTATTGACAATGTACCGCCTCTTGCCTTTGATCATGACCGTATACTTAGGGTAGCGCTGAAGACTCTGAAAGAGAAGATCCATTTCATGCCTATCGGTTTTGAGCTTCTTCCGTCAGTATTTACCATGCCACAGCTTCAGGAATTGTATGAGTCCATACTGGAGGTTAAGTTTGACAGAAGAAACTTTTCCAATAAAATGCTCAAGCTCGGTATTTTAACTGCAGTAGGGGAACGTCCCAAGAACGCAGGAACAAGAATTCCGGTCACATACAAATTCAATGAGGAAAGTTATGCTGAGTTGAAAAGCAAGGGTTTCAGACTTGAATTTTAGTTGCTGCCATAGAACTGGTGTCTGGATATCACCAGTTTTTCGATAACATTAATTTTATATATAAATTACACTAAGCTATAATGACCATGAACGGAATCACTTCAAGAACAACAATTTATGAGACATGCGCACTGCAGATTTTATGTGTAATTGCATGGCTTTGGGGAGTCCCGGTGATTGATTCACTGGAATCATATTCCTATGGAGCTGCTACCAGTGCTCTGATCACTTCCTTTATACCGTTTGTCGCAGGTGTAATTGCAGCTGTCAGTTTGCCTCTCAATGTGACACAAAAGTGCGCGAAGGTCGCATTAGGCATCGGATGTGTCATATTAGCTTTATTTCTTGTATTTTACATCCAATTGTTCAACTTGTCATTGGGATACCTGCTTGTCGATTTTTGCGGTTTGTTCCGAGCCATCGGATTTCTTTTGATTGGATATGGCCTGAGATCCCTCAATGTGTTTTCCAAACCTGTATCATTCAAAGCAGGCGTTCTGGCATCAGTCGGATTTTACATCATATACAACCTCCTGCTCTGGGGTACCCATAATCCACATCCGGACTGGATGTTGGCCTATCATCTTTCAAACATTTTTCTTGCAATAGTGCGCATAGCCATTGTGATCACATTATGGAAGACATTGTCTGCGGATTCAGTTACAAGGTTCCTTAATAGATTCCCTAAGATTTCTTTGCTCGTTGCCGGACTGTTCTGGGGAATGATTCTTGTTGCACCGGCCAATTCATATTCATCCTTGCCGATGAAGATTGTAATGTTTTTTGCGGCGCCGATACTTGCATATGTTTTTACCGTTATAGTAAGGTTTGTGTTCTTTGCTCTGTCCAGTCTGTTGCGTGAGATCTTTTCAAATAAGTTCTGGTGGCGTAAATCATGCCGTTGGTGGGGCAATGACACCCAAGCGTAATGTCGTCAATGGTATCCGTACTGATCATGGAGCAGATGAATAAAGTAAGGTGTTTAGCATGTGGTGTGCTACTGGGAAGGCTGTTGTGCGTGTAAGTTTTCCTGACAGGTAAGCGTACAAGAGGAGGGAGATCTGGTGCAGAAATATGGAGAAAGTGCTCGAGGTACCCTGAAAATTGGAGGGGACTGCGAGCACTTTTACTATAAAAATGCACTCGGTCGATGATGTGTTCTAGATTTTGCTGTCGATGGAGTCCCTGAACACGAAGTATCTCTGATACAGATATTCGCAGACAAAGTTAAGTCCCATATTGATACCGGTCACAAGATAGTCGTTCCACATCAGCGTGTCTGCAAGATAACTGCCGAGCAGGGTAGTGGCTGGAGTGAAGACAGCATAGAACCCTAAGACCTTCAGCATGGCAACAGGTACGTTGGCCGCAGAGCGGAATGTGAACTTTCTGTTCAGCGTGAAATTCCACAGAATAGAGGAGAGCAATGCTATAAGGTAACATGGCCAGTAGCTCCAATCGCTGATCTCGGTCAAAAGAGCAAAGACTCCGATTTCGATCAGTCCGGCGCTGGCTGAGAATAATGCAAATTTTATGAATCTAATGTATTCCTTCATGGTTTCAGATCTTTACTGTGTTCGCAAAAGTATTTTATACATTCCTGTTTCTCATCGCTCTGCCTGAGTGCTTTATTGCCTCTGCATCCAGAACATCGCCGTCAAGAACCTTTATGCCGTTGATGTAAACTTTCTCTATACCGAACGACTGCTCCTGGTCAGGCTTGCCATTGCGCAGTTTCGTTTCGTCGAAGACTGTGAGGTCTGCATAGTATCCTGGTCTTATCTTTCCTCTGTCCTGAATAGAGAATCTTTCGGCAACTGCTCCGGTCATCTTTTTTATGGTATTCGGCATTGTGTCCCCTGTGCCTGATAAAGAAAACTTGAGGAACTTAGGGAAACAGTCATAGATTGCAGGATTCTGGACTCCGTAATCTTCTACCCATGCATCTGTCATGTAAAGGCAAATGTCCTCCTTAGAGAGTTCACTGACAATTTCAGGGGTACTGTAAGGACCCATATTGATGCGACCCTTGAAATCACTCATCTCGCAAAGGTCGAGGTAAGCATCAAGACATGACTTGCCCATTTCTTTGGCAATCTGTGCCACACTCTTGCCCTCGTATCTTTCGTGTCCAGGACCTATGTAGGCTATCTGGATATCATCCCATCCGAATCCGAGCAGGATGATTGTTGCCCTGATCAGAATGTTGAGTTTCAGCTTATTGAACCAATGGTGCTTTTCCGATGATGAAAGTGCCTGATACCAGGCAGGGAGCACTACGGTAATAACTGAAACACCAAGGAGCTCGCTGTAGATGTCAAATCCTATATCTATGCCTTTATCTTTCAGACCATGAAGGATGGCCAGAAGTTCATCCTTGCATCTGAAGGAACGTCTTCCTACAAATATTGCATGTGAATAATGAAGCTTCATTCTGGTGCCTGACGCAATTTCAACAAGCTCGTCCAAGGCTCTGAGCAGGTGAGGACGTCCCAGCAGGGGATATGTCATTGACACAGCAGAGCATGCTCTCGGATGTACCGTCATCGGCCTGCCGTATTTCTCGCAGAGTCTTGCAACGTCCTTCAGTTCATCGATGCCTGCATATATTCCAGGTTCGTACATAAGTCCTAACGAAAGTCCGCATGCACCTTCCTTAAGGGCATTCTCCATTATGTCAAGCATCCTTTTGCGCTCATCATCTGTCAATGGGCGGTTCTCGTATCCTGCCACGCTTGCCCTTGCGCTGCAGTGACCTGCAAGCACGGCAATGTTACAAGGTGTGTTGCCGTCGACAGCTTCAAAGAATTCTGATACGGTAGGGTAGACTCCGGTGGTATCCGAATAGGAGAAGAGTCCTCCTCCCACCTTGTCGACATGCTGTGAGTCAGCTTCAAATCCAATTGCGGACAATCCGCAGTTTCCGGTTACAAATGAGGTTATTCCCTGACGAATGAACGGTTCAAAATATTTCTGAGGCTCATTCTTTATTGCGAACCAGTCGTTATGTGAATGCGCATCGATGAATCCGGGAGAAACTGATAGCCCTTTAAGATCAATGATCTCCCATCCATCTTCTGGCGTTATGTTCTCTTCAATTTTGACAATTCTGTCATCTTCAATGAGAATGTCACCCTTGAATGCATCTGCTCCTGTTCCATCATAGATCAATGCATCTTTAAATAGTTTCATGGCCTTGAGGTTTTAGTTTATCTTAAACGTGTAAATTTACATAATTATCGGATATCTTGTGCTGATGATTGGGAAAAACATAGTGTGCATGAGACAAATTTTAGTTAAATTTGCGCCTCATTAAATTAAAAGAATAATGATAGCGACTTTGATAATACTTCTCGTATCTGCCATTCTGTTTGTGACTGGCAAGGTACGCTCAGATCTGGTAGCAATATGCTCGCTTCTTGCGTTGCTGCTCTGTCAGATACTCAACCCGGCAGAGGCTCTTGCCGGCTTTTCCAATACGACCGTGATAATGATGATAGGTCTGTTCATAGTCGGCGGAGGAATCTTCCAGACGGGTCTGGCAAAAATGATCGGCAGTAAGGTAATGTCACTTGCAGGAAACAGTGAACTGAGGCTGTTTCTCCTTGTTATGATCGTAACTTCTGCTATCGGAATGTTTGTCAGCAATACAGGAACAGTGGCTCTCATGCTTCCGATTGTAGTCAGCATGGCGGCAACAGCAGGCATATCTTCACGTCGTCTTCTTATGCCTCTTGCCTTTGCCAGCAGCATGGGAGGAATGATGACCCTTATCGGTACGCCTGCTAACCTTATCGTAAGCGATACTCTGGTTTCTGCCGGATATGAGTCCCTAAGCTTCTTCTCTTTCCTCCCGGTGGGTATTGTGACTCTTGTAGTGGGCATACTCTTTCTTCTTCCTGCAACTAAGATGCTTACTCCAAAGGTAAAGGCTAAGGATTCCAAGAATGACAGCAAATCTCTGAAGGAGCTGGTAAACGAATATGGAGTAGCGGAAAATCTCTTCAGAGTTCACATAAAGGATCATGAATCCAAGGCAATTGGCCAGACAGTCGTTGACTTGAATGTATACAGAGAGTATGGCATCAATGTGCTTGAATTGAGAAGAAGTTCCGGGCCAAATCGCTTTGTTCGTACTGTAAATCAGCAACTTGCGTCATCGGATCTTGTCCTGAAGCAGAATGATGTACTTTATCTCTCCGGAGACCTTGAGATGGTCACCAAGTTTGCTGATGACTATTCTCTCCGTCTTCTTGACAATCATATAGACGAGATTGACGGAAGTTCTTCAAATGCTTCCCTGGACTTCTTTGATATCGGAGTTGCGGAGATTCTTATCATGCCTTCTTCATCAATGATCAACCGTACGATCATTGAGGCCGGATTCCGCAGCAAGTTCAGCGTCAATGTCCTCGGAATACGACGTAAGAATGAATATATTCTTAATGAACTTGGTGAGGTGAAAATGCATAATGGCGATGTACTTCTTGTACAGGGTGCATGGAAGGATATCGCACGAATGAAGAAGGAATCATCCAATTGGGTGGTTCTTGGCGAGCCACTTCATGAGGCAGCCAAAGTGACTTTGGACTATAAGGCTCCGATTGCCGCCGCCATAATGATCGGAATGGTCGTGATGATGGTAGTGGAAAGCATCCCGGTGGCGCCTGTCACATCTGTTCTTCTTGCTGCTATCCTCATGGTGATTACAGGTTGTGTCCGTAGTGTAGAAGCTGCATACAAGACCATCAATTGGCAGACTATCGTCCTCTTTGCCGCCATGCTCCCGATGTCCACAGCCCTTGAGAAGACAGGGGTTTCCGATATGATTGCGAATCTCATCGTATCCGGACTCGGCAGCAGCGGACCGTTGTTGCTTCTGGCAGGAATTTATGCTGCAACCTCTGTGATGACCATCTTCATAAGCAACACTGTGACGGCTGTACTTATGGCACCGATAGCGCTTCAGTGTGCCGTTCAGATCGGTGTAAGCCCGGTTCCGTTCATGTTCGCTGTGGCTGTAGCCGCCAGCATGTGCTTTGCATCACCATTCTCCACTCCACCTAACGCTCTGGTCATGCCTGCCAGTCAGTATACATTCATGGATTATGTAAAGGTCGGACTTCCTCTCCAGATTCTGATGGGAGTAGTGATGGTATTCGTCCTTCCGATGATCTTCCCGTTCTGATAAATAAAAAATGCTCGAGACATTCTCGAGCATTTTCTATATTTACTTTACACGGAACCAGTCCATCGTTCTTCCCAGAAGTCCTTTCTTGTCAAGTGAACCGCGTACCTTAAGTACATCACCTTCAACCTTCATCGAACAGTTGTAGGTCTTTCCGTTACCTGGATCATAGATGCTTCCACCTTTGTATTCCTCTCCGCTCTTTGCAAGACCACTCAACATATTCAGTCCTATCAGCTGGCGTGAACGCAGTTTCGGATCCGGATTGTTATCATCTTTCGCTGGTGTTCCGTCAGCCTCTGTAGGCTTCTCAAGCCATACGATCTTTCCATTGAATACATCTCCCTGCTTGTATACTTCTACAATGGCTGTACCGTCTTCAAGTTTCCATTTTCCGACAACATCCTGAGCAAATCCGCTCAGTGAAAAGAGCATGACTGACATGCATACTAGAATCTTTTTCATTTCTTGACTATTTAGGTTTAGTAAAATATTATATCGTAAATGTTTTTACGAATTGCAAAAATAGATAAAATCCTTTAAAATATCTTCTCTTATTCAAGGAATGTTTTGATTCATGGATTTTCTGAATAGAAAGAAAATTCGTAAGTTTGTTTCATGTTCAATTTATTATTTTGATTTCATGAAAAGAATTCTCCTACCGTTAGGTGTTTTGTCTATAACTGCCTGCAATGATACAGCGCACGATGCAGAACGTCCAAATGTCCTCCTCATATATGCTGATGATATTGGTTACGGTGATCTCAGCTGCTATGGTACATCTGCTGTGAAAACTCCCAATGTGGACAAGTTGGCTTCGGAAGGTATTCTTTTTACAAATGCTCATTGTGCGGCTGCAACAAGTACACCTTCAAGATATGCAATGCTGACAGGAGAATATGCATGGAGAAGGGAGGGAACAGGAATCGCCGCTGGAAATGCAGCAATGGTAATTAATCCTGAGAGATATACAATTGCAGATATGTTCAAGGATGCATGTTATAATACAGGTGTAGTCGGAAAATGGCATCTTGGACTTGGAAGCGAGACCGGTAAGCAGGATTGGAACGGGCATGTCAGCCCAAATCCTTGTGATCTTGGTTTTGACTATTCATATATAATGGCGGCGACTGCAGACAGGACACCTTGCATATATATGGAAAATGGCAGGGGAGTAGGACTTGATCCATCTGATCCTGTGTATGTCAGTTATACTGAAAATTTTCCGGGAGAACCAACCGGCAAGGATAATCCGGAATTGCTCCGGATACATCCATCTCAAGGTCATGATCAGTCTATTGTGAACGGTATACCAAGAATAGGTTTCATGAAAGGAGGAAAGAATGCTTTATGGAAGGACGAGAATATAGCAGACAGCATAACGGTCAATGCAATCCGATTCATTGAAAGGAGTGTACGTGAAGATGAACCGTTCTTTCTTTATCTTGCAACAAATGATATACATGTTCCTCGTGTTCCTAATGAGCGTTTTGCAGGTAAGAGTGGTCTTGGTCCAAGAGGTGATGCAATCCTGTCGTTTGATTGGACAGTAGGTGAAGTAATGAAGACTCTTGAGCGTCTTGGCCTTGATGAGAAGACTATTGTAATACTATCAAGTGATAACGGCGCAATTATAGATGACGGCTACCATGATCAGGCAGCTGAACTTCTGGGAAATCATAAGCCTACAGGAGTTTTCAGAGGAGGAAAATACAGTATATATGAAGGTGCTTCCAGGGTTCCTTGTATTCTGCGTTGGAAAGGCAAGGTTCTCCCGGGCTCCTCAGAATCTCTTATGAGCCAATTGGATTGGATCGCTTCTTTTGCCGGAATGTTTGGGGTGGAAATCCCATCTGGAGCAGCTCCTGACAGTGCCGACAATCTGGAGTCCTGGTTTGATTCAAATGCCTCCGGACGCAGTTATATGGTGACGCAGAATCTTCAGAACAATCTTTCCATAACTGATGGAGTCTGGAAATACATCCCTGCAGCAGAAGGACCGGCTATTGAATTCTATACAGGTATGGAGTTGGGAAACAACATTTCCGAACATCAATTGTATAATCTTAAGGAAGATCCGTCAGAATCAGTCAATGTTCATGAATTCAATCAGGAGAAATCAAAAGAACTCCGCTCAGAACTGATTCAAATCATTCAAAGCGGAGCTCATTATAAGAGTCTTGAAGAAGTCGGTTTCTAACCTTATCTGAAGATTTCGTTCAGAACGTGTGCCAGACGGTAGCCCCCAAGAATCAGCTGCTCTTCTAGCATAGGGGAGAAGTCATATACGAACTGATATGAGAGATTAGGATTGTCGGAGTTGATGGCTTCAACGTAGTCATAGATTGCGGCGGCATTGTCCACGGTTGTGCTGAACCATTCCTTGTAAGTGCCTGTCGTAACGGCTTTCCTGTATTTTCTGTCCTTTCTGTCGAGCTGTTCGACCCATTCCATATATCCCCACTTTCTAGCCGACTCGATCATCTTGCTGTCAAATATGGAATGCAGGTTGGTGTTCTGGCCGAACCATCTCACCTTTGTACCGTTGCCACCTCTGTCTGACAGCCTTCCTGCGTGCATAGGGCAGTGCATGTCGCCCACCATGTGAATGATCATCTTCACATAGTCCACCTTCATGCTGTCGGTGAGCTCTTTATAGTGATTGGTCAGAGCATCTGTCAGCATTTCAAGTCCGGTAACCACGTCTCCTTTCTCCTCTTTCTTCATTGTGTCGTAGGTGAGTCCCTTGTCGACGTTTGCATAATGCCAAGTCTTCGTCTTGTCGTAGCCGTTTCTCCAGTATGGTGAATTCTGAATGTTGTCCATCCATGATGAATAATAGACGATCGATTTGCCGTCAAGAAGTTTTGTCAGCTTTCTCTTCGCCTTGCAGCTAAGATTCTGTTCTGCAATGGCAGCGATTACATCATGTCCCATAGGTCCCCAAGCAAAAAGGGATGTGCATTCAAGCATAAAGAATATGCTCAATATTGAAATAGCCAGGCGTTTCATAAAAATAAAAGCATTAATATTATCTGATTACTTCGCAAAATTAACGAAAATTGCATAATTTTGAATGATAATTTGCCGCATAATGAAAAAACTGACACTCGCTTTTATAGCAGCATTGCTTGTTGTTTCCTGTGCCCGGGACAAATCTTATGAAGAAACGCTCCAGGAACAGATTCTGGTATCATATGATACCCCTGTAAGGCCGGGCTACGAGGGCAGAAATCCATATTGGAACAAGTTTGCAAAGAAATTCATGTATGCGCCGGCTTTCGATTTCAAGGCTGTAGAAGGGGCTAAGACATATCGATATACTGTTAAGGAATCTGTCGAGGACAGTATCGCAAAGTCATGGACATTCGTTGCGGAAGCCCCAAATCTGGCATTGACTCCAATATGGAAGGACATAGCTGTTGGAGACGTGGAACTCAAGGTTGAAGCTTTGGACAAGGATGGAAAAGTCATTGGTGTTGCCGGTTTACGCAAATTTTATCGCGACTCACCATTCACGCCGCCATATCACAATGCAGTCAGGGATTACAGGGAATCAGCGCTTCTGGCATTGATCTGCATTCACAACATGGAGCCTATTCAGAACTGGAAGAAGGGACCGCAGCCTGATATGTCTTATAATCTGAATACTTATCCTGCAAAGATTGTCAGTTCTACAATAAGTGCTGAATTACTGCTGTCCCGCTTGTGTCCCGAACTTAAGGAGGACGCATTGAAGATTGCCGAGAATGCGGCACAGTTCCTTATCGACCAGAGTCTTCCGGAAGGTGCCCCGTTGGCATTTTTCCCTCCTACATATTATGGAGACCTGATCACATCTGCCATCGCCCGCAACAAAGGCAAGACTATGACTATGGAGGCACTCACTGCCGCGACTGCCTTTCTTGACCTTTATGATGTGACAGGTAAGCAGGAGTACTTTGACCGTGCGATGAACATTACGGATACCTACTCCCGCATTCAGGCTGAGGATGGTTCCTTTCCCATCAAGATGGATTTCATCACAGGCATACCTGTCAATGGTGTAAAAGCTATGCTGCATCCGATGCTTGAGTATATGCAGCGTCTCGAGCAGCAGTATGGGATCACAAAATACAACGATATGTTCGCCAAAGCCGAGTCCTGGATGAAGAATGGAGCCCTAAAGTCATTCGATATGACCGGTCAGTTCGAGGATGCCAGAATTGTCGGACTTGAACCATATGAAAACCTTACCAACTGTACAGCAGCACCTTACGCCACATATCTTCTTGGAAAAGATATTACTACAGAAGAAGACCTTGCAGATGCAAAGGATTTGATCAATTTCTGCGAAGACCAGTTCGTATATTGGGCTTCTCCTGAGAAGAAATACGGAGTTCAGCTGCATCACACGCCTCATGTGGTTGAGCAGTACCGCTACAGGATGCCTATCGACCACAGTGCATGCAATGTTGCAAATGCATGGCTCAGTCTTTATGAGGAGACCGGTGATGAGATCGCTTTCATGAAGGCAAAAGCATTGATTGACAACATAACGATCATGCAGGACATAAACACTGGCATGATTCCTACCTATTGGACCAATTTCCTTGTTGCAGAGAATTGGACCAATTGTACATTGCTGTCTGTCCAGACGCTTCTGAGAATGGCGGAGATTACCGGTCAAGCCGGTAATGACGAATTAAGGTGATGATGAATAAATTATAAAACATTGATATATGACATTTATTGACTGGCTTATTGTAGCCTTGTTTTTGGGCACACTGGTGCTGATAGGTTACCTTTTTTCCCGCAAGAACAAGAATATCGAAGATTATTTTGTCGGAGGACGTGCCATGCCTGGATGGATCGTTGCGATCGCAGCAACCGGCACAGCCATTTCAGCCGGAACATTTGTGGGATCTCCTGAATTGGGATTCAACACCAACCTGACTTATCTTCTTAATCTTCTGGGAGCGATTGTCGGTGGACTTGTCGTAGCAGCCTGGCTGCTGCCAAAGCTTTACAATGCAAAGACAATCACTGTTTATGGATTCATCGGAGACCGTTTCGGCCAGACTGCAAAGACCAGCACATCTGTAATGTTCCTTCTGGGACAGCTGTTCACTTCAGGCAGCCGTCTGTTTATTGCGGCAATTGCGATCAGCGTAATTGCATTCGGCAACATACAGTTCCAGTTCATGGTCATCAGCATCATAATCCTTGGAGTGGTATCCACCTTCTACACAATGATGGGCGGCATCAAGGGACTTCTTTACATTGACACTTTCCAGACTCTTCTGATGATATTCAGCGGTGTCGTCGGACTCATTCTGGTCTATGTCTCACTAGGAGATTTGACATGGACTGAGATATGGCATTCTCTAACTGAAGGCGGTATGGTCAAGAATCCGGCAGCGGCAGGAGTCGCTCCAGGAATTGCGGCAGACGGCACTCTTCAGGGCTGGGTAGAAGGCAGTAAGGTGCAGATGTTTGACTTCTCGCTTGACCTGAGCAAGCCGTATACGATTCTTGGAGGATTGATTGGAGTTGCAGTATTCAAGGTGGCACAGTTCACTACCGATCAGGAATTTGTCCAGAGACAGCTTTCATGTAAGAACGTACGCAAAGCAGGTGAGTCTCTTGTCGTGTCACAGCTTCTCGCTATTCCGACCGTTCTCATTTTCCTTTGCATCGGTTCGCTTCTTTATGTGAAATATATCAATTCGCCTGCCGCTGATGGAGCATTAAGTCAGGGATTCTTTGCTGATGCCAGGGATGTCTTCCCGCAGTTCATCAAGAATCATATACCGACTGGTGTCCGCGGTCTTATGATTACAGGACTGCTCGCCGCTGCACTCTCAAGCTTCAATTCAGCAATCAATTCCATGGCCTCAAGCTTTGTCGCTGACCTTTATCTTCCATTCAAGGCAAAGAAAGGAGAGGCTGTTCAGAATGACAGTGATCAGATAGCATCTTCACGCTGGATCGTATGTCTTATGGGTTTGGCACTTACAGCCTTTGCAATCCTTACATGCGTGATGCAGCAGTCTTCCGGTCTGAATCTCGTCGATTTCGCTACTGGCGTAATGTGCTTCGCGTACGTAGGTATGCTCGGAGTCTTCCTTACTGCCATTCTCACAAAACGAGGCAACACCAAGAGCGTAATCGCCGCTCTGATATCAGGTATACTCATTGTCATTCCTCTGATGTTCCAGAAAGAATTCTTCGGGGCCAATTACATTGCATGGACATGGTGGTGTCCTATCGGCGGTTTGATTACAACTGCGATCTGTCTTCTTGGAAAACCTAAGAAAGCATAAAATGAAGATAAGGAAATATTCAATATTGCTGGTTTCCGTCCTGCTGAGTCTGAGTGTCTCGGCACAAGGACTGAAAGATGAGCAGAAAGGTGTATACAGACCATATGATTTTGATGCACCGAGAGTTGATGAGCCTGCTCCAAAAGGCTATGAGGTCTTCTGTCTGAGTCATTATGGAAGGCATGGCTCAAGATTTCTTTACAATGAAGCAGAATATGATACTCTCAATGTGGTCTTGAATCGAGAGCATCTTACAGAATTCGGTGAAAAGGTCAGGGATAAGTTCAATGAAAATTATCCTCTTCTCAAGGGAAGGGCCGCTGATCTGACCGAACTTGGACAGAAGCAGCATCGTCAGCTTGCGCGCAGGATGATGGAGGCTTATCCGGATCTGTTCAGAAATGGATCGGAAGTGTATGCTTTTTCATCTGACAGGACAAGATGCATGATGAGCATGTATAGTTTCCTTGACGAACTTAGGATGGGTAGATATGGTCTGGATATTCATGCAGAATATAATTCCAACTATCTCAAGTACCTTAGGGCGCAGCATCCGGAACCATTTGACATCAAAGGTTTCCTTCGTGATAACTTTGATTCGCGGCCTCTTTTCAAGCGTCTGTTCACAGCACCTGAAAAGTCAATGGCATCGACTGACCCGTGGAACTTTGCTCAGGAAATGTATTATTATGCTTCTCATCTGGAAGGTGCGGGACTGGAGGATGCATTCTGGTCAGATGTTCTTTCAGAGGATGAAGTCAATGCAATCCATAGAGTGGAAAATGAGAAGTTCAGCTATAACAGAGGTGCCCTTCTTCCGGCTAACCAGACAGTTGCCCGCGTAGGTCTTTCGCACATCATCCAGACTGCAGATGAGGATATTGCATCAGGAAAATCTATCGTACGACTCAGATTCGGCCATGATACAATGATAATGAGTCTGATGACCTTGATGGGATTGACTCCGTTCGATGGAACGAGAATAAACAGTTCGGATGTGCCTATGGCAAGCAACATCAGATTTGTCTTTGCTAAAGACAGGAAAGGTGATGTTCTGGTCAAGGTGCAGTATAACGAAAGTGACGTCATGTCCTGGACCGGATGGGAAGAATTCAAGACTTATTGCCAGCATAGGATTGAATGGAATCCATCTGAGCATACTGTATTTGAAAAGAACTCGGAGTATAATCCTATGTTCATCTCTCACAGAGGTCTTCAGTCGATGGGTCCGGAAAATTCTTTTCCTGCATTCAAGGCGGCTGCTGAAAGGGGAGCGTGGGCAATCGAGACTGATTTCCGTATGACCGCAGACGGACATGTCGTGTGTATTCACGACAAGACTCTTGACAGGACTACAGACGGAAAGGGACCTGTAGCAGAGATGACCTTAGAGCAGATAAGGTCGTTGAAGGTTCTGCCTGTCAACACCAAGACTGTTCACAAGCTCTATGATTATTCCGGATTCAGTGAGTGTGACCTGAAAGTTCCGACCATGGAGGAATATTTCGACATCTGCAACAGTAACGGATGTGTAGCATTTGTGGAACTGAAGGAAGACAAGGGTGTGATTGAGGCCATGATAAAGGCTATCGAGAAGTATGGGATGCAGGACCGCTGTGTGATTTCATCAGGCAATCTTGCTCTGCTTGAGGCATATCGTGCTGCCGGCGGGAAAGAACTGATACATCTGATATTCGCAAAGCCTGAGCAGATCAGGCGTGTCCAGGAGCTTGGCAATGCTTCCGTTTCATTCAAGTATTCTGATCTTAGTGCGGAGGTTGACCTGAACATAGAAGGTGTCAGGGTCAAGTCATTCTCACAATTGGTTGACCATATGCATGCTCTGGGAATACGCATCTGTTTCAGAGCTGCAGACACTCAGGAAGATGCTCTTAAAATGATAGAATACGGCACTGATTATATGCCGTCAAATGTTAAAACGACTATTGAATAAATATATGAAGACTATTACAGAACCGTCAAGACAGATTCCTGTAAGGGATGAAGTCGATGTATTGGTAGTGGGTGGAGGACCTGCCGGTATCATGGCAGCGCAGGCTGCTGCAAAAGTAGAAGGCACAAGTGTAATGCTCCTTGAGACCAGAGGCTCATTAGGTGGAAACATGACTCAGGGTTTGCCTCTTCTTGGCTTCCTCGGACGAAAGGGAAACCAGATCATAAAGGGACTCCCTCAGCAGTTCGTAGACAGGCTCACTGAGCGTGGTCAGGCAACGCACCATCGTGCATGTCCTCTGCATGTAAGCCTTACAATGATAGATCCTGAGGGTACAAAGTACCTTGCATGGGAAATCATGACGGAGAGCGGGGTGAAGGTGCTTATGTATGTGCTTGTTGTGGACGTCATCATGGAAGGCAATGAGGTCAAAGGTGTCATCATTGAGTC
>JAEIGA010004604.1_pt1 | contig 21312 bp, 19 predicted proteins | sample 9270691 | NCBI WGS metagenome assembly JAEIGA01 (sample SAMN17057246, study PRJNA624740) | gut metagenome | biome: biome; isolation source: fecal sample | host: Bos grunniens | place: China: Xizang | collected 2019 | reverse complement strand
TTAAATACAAATTGGTTTTCGTATCCATTAAAAAATGGATTGGTTTCTGCGTGTGCAGGAACCATGGTCAGGGTAAATAACAGGATATATAAAATTCTTTTCATGATATTGAATTGATTGATTTTGTGCTTTGTAATTTTATTAAAATAAATCGTCGTTTTTAACAAGAACAAAATCATTGTGTTTGTTTTTCTTGCAATTAAAAAAAATGTTGTTATAATTCGTGGCGTTTGGCAGCGTAGCTCAGTGGTAGAGCAGAGGAATCATAATCCTTTGGTCGGGGGTCCGAATCCCTCCGCTGCTACCAAGATTTCCCGGTTTTCCGGGATTTTTTATTTTGTGACAATTTTCCCGATTTTGCGTAAAATTCTATGATTTAGCAGTTTATTCTACATATCCCAATTCTTCGGCCATATCGTGCATTGCGTCATGGGGTGCCGTTTATAAAGAAGTCTGCACTGAAAAATATGTTCGATTTTGATTTTGTTGCAAAATGTATTTAAATAAAAGGTGGGGTTGACTTATGTTTTATATATTTTGTATAATGCGGTCGATTAAGCAATAAAAGGAAAGGAATATGCGTAAGTTATTGGTTGCGTTGATGGCGCTGGTTCCAATGAAAGTATTGGCAAATCCGGCGTGTCCAGTTTGTACAATCGCAATTGGAGCAGGGTTAGATATTGCACGTCGATTGGGGGTGCCAGATGCGGTTGTTGGATTGTGGGCTGGGGCGTTGTTGACATTGATTGGATATTGGACATTGAAATTCATGGACAAGAAAAATTGGCATTTCCGCGGACGTGACGTGATCGTTGTAGTGCTGTCTGTGGCAATGATTGGTTTTGTGTATCTGGGGACGGTTAAGTATAACCCGGTTTCAATCTGTGGTGGGTTGGTAATGGACCCGGTATTGTTCGGGACGGTTTGTGGGGCACTGATATTTATCCTGACATCTAAACTGTATGAATGGATGAAGGCAAAAAATGGTGGACATGCACATTTCCCATTTGAAAAGGTTGTGTTGCCGATTGTTGCGTTGGCGTTGGCCAGTTGGGCAATGATAACCTGTTTCTAAATGTTTTAAATTTAAAGGACGAAAATATGAAGAAAATTGAATCTGTTCAGGAATTTGTTGAAAAATTAGATGCTGCAAAAAAAGTTAATCCAAAGGATTTGTCATCTGACCAGGATTTAACAATTGCGATTATGAATCTGATTTCAATCGAAGAACATTTGATGTTTTCGGGCGCAAAAACAGGTAAAACAGAATTTTATGACCTGATTAATGAAGTTAGAGAAATGCGCAAAAATGCAATGTTGAAAATTATCCCATCATATGAAGGGGAAGTTTGGTGTATCTCAAAACATTTGTTGGCCGCATCGATGCGCGTGTTCGAAGTAGGGACCAAGGCATTAGCTGCCGGGGACAGCAAAACAGCATATGAATTGTTCGATCAGTCTTATGAACTGTATTGTATGTTCTGGGGGCTGAATATGGGGATGCTGACCGGTGAAAAAAAGGATGTTAAAACAGTAAAAAAATCAGCCCCTGCCAAAGCAGTAGAAGCACCAGCCCCAGTTGCTAAAGAAGCCCCAAAGGGTGGAATGAGCAAGTTGAAGAGTTGGGTTAAGAACGCTGTTAACTGCTGTATCGAATAAAATTAAATCTAATGGTATATCTACAGGCGGGGACGATATCTCATGTAGCATTTGTACACTACGATATCGTCCCCGTTCTGTATCTATACCGTTATCTTTAATTTTTTATTTGCAGGGCATATCTACGGGCGGGGCGATATCTCATGTAGCGTTTGTACACTACGATATCGTCCCCGTTCCGTAGATATACCATTATCTTTAATTTTGTTCAATTGTTCTGGCTTAGGTCTGTTTTTTGGCTTTTTTTATTCTTGCTTTTTATATGTGGCAGGTTATAATTGGGAAAGTTTTGTTGCCCTAATAGTCTAGTGGTAAAACACGTCCTTGGTAAGGACGAGTCGCAAGTCCGATTCTTGCTTAGGGCACCAGGAATACATAATCCGTTTTGTGTTGTGATGATATGATTGACGACCATGGAATAGCATAAATGGATTATAATAAGTTATAAATCAGGGTGGCACCGCGCAGCCGTTTTGACTTGCGCCCCTGAAATTTAACAAACAGATGGGTGCCGAATTTCCATTTTGATTTTCGATGCCCGCAGATAAAAAAAGGGACCAAAATGTTATCTTTGAAATCAAAGTTCAGAACACATACATGTGCTGAATTGAACACAAATAATGTAGGGCAGGCGGTTGTCTTGTCTGGTTGGGTGCATCGTAAACGCGACCATGGGGCGTTGTTGTTTATCGATTTGCGTGATAATTATGGAATTACACAGATTGTTTTTGATGGGGGTAATGAAGAACTGGAAAAAGTTCGCCCGGAATCTGTGATTAAGGTTATGGGTAATGTTGTCGCACGTGATGCAGCCGCTGTTAATGATAAAATCCCAACAGGTGGTATCGAAATTCAGGCAACAAGTTTTGAAGTGTTGACTAACTGTGAAGTTTTGCCATTCCAGGTGTTTGGTGACGATGATTCAGTGGCCGAAGATTTACGCCTGAAATATCGTTATATCGATTTGCGTCGTGAATCATTGCATAACAATATTTTGATGCGTAATCGTATTATCAAATTTATGCGCGATAAAATGTGGGATATGGGTTTTTCAGAATTCCAGACACCTGTGTTAACTGCGTCCAGTCCAGAAGGGGCACGCGACTTTATCGTTCCCAGCCGTAATCATCATGGTATGTTCTATGCTTTGCCACAGGCACCACAACAGTTTAAACAGTTGTTACAGGTTGCTGGTTTTGACCGCTATTTCCAGGTTGCGCCATGTTTCCGTGATGAAGATTTGCGTGCAGACAGATTGTTGGAATTCTATCAATTGGATATGGAAATGTCATTTGTTGACCTGCCGGATATTCAAGCGGTGGGTGATGAATTAATGCCGGCAATGATACGTGAATTTGTACCAGATGCAATTATTGCAGATGAAATTCCGCATATTCCATTTGATGAAGCGATGTTGAAATATGGTTCAGATAAACCAGATTTACGTAATCCAATTATTATCCATGATGTAACGGAAATTTTCCGTGGGTCTGATTTCGGAATCTTTGCAAATGCGGTTGAAAATGGCAGTGTCGTTCGTGCAATTCCAGCACCAAATTCTGCTGATAAACCACGTTCTTGGTTTGATAAACTGGGGGATTATGCCGTTAAAGATTTAGGTTTGGGTGGTTTGGCATATATCGTATTCGGTGAAGAAGCCAAAGGACCAGTTGCGAAGAAATTGGATGAAGGGCGTATTGCAAAACTGCGTGAAATTGCAGGGGATAATTCATCATTGTTCTTTGTTTGTGATGCGGCGGATGCTGCTGCCAAGGCGGCAGGAAAGTTGCGCACAAAACTGGGTGAAGATTTAGGATTAATTAATCCAAAAGAATTCCGTCTGTGCTGGATTGAATCTTTCCCATTCTTTGAAGCGGATGAAGAATCACCAACAGGGATTGCATTTACGCATAATCCATTCTCGTTCCCGATGGCAACATTGGAAGAATTAAGCACAAAAAATCCATTGGAAATCAAGGCTGCTCAGTTTGATATGGTGTTGAATGGCGCAGAAATTTGCAGTGGTGGATTGCGTAACTATAATCCTGATATTATGGTAAAATGCTTTGAAATTACAGGATATGACGAAGAAATCGTAAAAGAAAAGTTTGGTGGTATGTACACTGCGTTTAAATATGGCGCACCACCACACGGTGGTTGTGCGTTCGGTATTGATCGCTTGGTCCAGATTATGTTGGGCGAAGAAAACCTGCGTGGGGTTGTTGCATTCCCAACAAATCAACGTGGCCAGGATTTAATGCTGGGGGCGCCAACAAATGTTACAGAACAGCAATTGCGCGAAGTTCATATTCAGGTCAGAAAAAAGAACTAAGGCATTGTAGTAATGAAAAAAGGTCGTCCGGTTGGGCGACTTTTTTTTATGAATTCATACCTGATGCCAAAGATTTTATTCCAGATATAATTTTCTAAAAATAAGAAGAGGGAATAAAATGAAACAGCATGTAAATCTGTTGGCACATAATTTAAATTTAAGTCCATATCAATCAAATAAACTGATGACAAATTATGAACGTTATAATATGTCTCGTCTGGAAAAAAGGGGTGGGGTATTATATGCACCATACCAATCTGTGGGAATTTTTGGGTGGATAATACGAAAATTGCTTGGTGTTCCGGCGGATTTAATTGGTGAAAACAAGATGTTGCTGCAAGCACAGCGAAATATTAAGTTTTGTGCAAATGGTTACCATTCAGTGCGGGTTGGTCGATATACATACTATGCGGATAGTACAGGGAATGTTGTATCGCGCAATGAATTTGTGGAAAACACACATCGTTAAAAACGATTGTGTGTTTCCAAGAATGCACGCATAAAGTTTATATCTATGTTTTTCATAATGTCTGATAATGAATACTGACGTCCACCGTTCGGTAATATCCCCAGTTGGATTGTTGCAGGTGTTGTTGATGTACCACGCATGATAATATCAAATTCAGCAGTCATCATGCCATCTGTGATTGCCAGGCCACCAATGATGTCTGTGTGACGGGCAGATAGATTTATTGCTTCGGTTGATACAAAGTTGCCATCTGTGTATGTGCCAACCAGTCGCATTTCTTTGATTTTTGTTTCGCCACCGGTCATTGCGCGTGACAGGGCGCGTTCTGAATTAAATATTGTCAGATTTTTTGCAGATGCATAGAAGTCGTCAGTACCTAATCCGATAATGTAACCGTTGTTAAAGGTTAAGTCTAGGGTTCCAGACATGTTATAATAAATGTCATGTGCAATTTGACCAGATGTTTTCATAACGATTTGTCCGGTTATCATGCTGTCACGGATGTTTAATGGCATCGCATCGGATAATAATTTTCCATTGATTACAAATCGATTGAGTTGCGCAAATATGTCATAGTTTGTTTTGTCGCGTTCAATTGTTGCCAGCAGATTCCCGCGTTCGGCATCTGTAATAGAAAATGTTTGTGAATTTGTCTTTAATGCGTACAAGAAATTGTTATATGCATTTCCATTGTACAACATTGTATTTGCAGACAGTGATATGTTAAATGGCAGATTAAACAGACTTAATACCGGGGCATTTGCCAGGAATTCCATTTGTTCAGAATTTTGTGCAAATTCAGAATTAATAAATGATTCCAGGTTTAATACGGTTGTATTCAGCGTGATGTTTTTGCCAGATGCGCTGCCAGAGAATTCATGGTCCGCTATTTTTATGTTCAGGTTTGATATTCTGTTTTTGTCGTAAAAACCAGATATTGTATATGGTGTGTCTGATAAAAAGCGTGTGTCCATGTCTGTTGGCAGCCATGTCTTGAAACTGAGGCCACTTAGATGAAAATAATTGTCAAATGTTGATAATTTCCATTGCCCGTCGTATGGGGTAAAAGTTAACATGTCATTTTGCCATGAAAAGTCGCCAGGTGCATCTAACATAAATTTAGGCAAGAATGGCATATCAATGTTCAGCCATTTTAATGTTTTGTTCTGGGCGTGACTGTATGATGGTATGATGCCGTTTGGTGTTATTTTATATGTGCCAGATATGTCAGAAAATTGAAATTTTATTATTCCATTTGTGCCCAGTTTTTTTACCAGATTTAATATTTTTTCATCTGATGGCATTTTCTGATTTGATGATGCTGTTATATAAAATGTGTCATCGTCGACAGATAAACTGCCAGACAGGTTGTTATAGGTAAATTTGCTGCATTCCCATTTTTCTGGCGTCCCAGAAAACAGGCACATGGCATTCGTGTTGTTTATTGGTAATGTTATCATCAGGTTTTTTGCACCGTCTGCAGTAATTGTGCCACCGGTGATTGCAATGTCGTCTGCGATAACATGTGATATTTGCAGGGCGTTCTGAGTGCCAATGGCATATATTTTTAGATGATGGAATGTATATCCCATAAATTTTAAGTCGCCATAAAAATCCAATTTTAAATTTGTTTTGTATATCAAATCACGTGGCTTTAATAAAAAGGTAAAGTCAAAGTTTAAGTCGTTTGATACCAGTTGTATAGTCTTGTCCCCGTTTGGAAATATTTCAATATTACCAGAAAAATGGTCTGATTCTATGTTTGTGAATTTATAGCCATTGCCACCGTTCCATTCAAAATCCATGCTTAGTTTAATGACACGTTTTATTTGTGGGGTTTTGAAACCAAACCATTCGTTTATATTGTCTGTTTCAATTGTTATATGGCCCTGGATTGAACCGTCTGAATACATTTGACCATTAATTTCCAGATTATTATTCTTATTTTTTATGTTAAATTCGCTGCCGATAAATTCAATATCATATTTATGGTTTTCTGAACGAATTGTTCCATGGAATTCGTTGTTGGTGAAATCAGCGCGAATAATGTGAAATTTGCGCCCCATAAATGTCAGGTTGCTGTTGTAAATTTCAATGTTGTGATTAAATGATACAGGCATTAATTTATCAATTGTTATATTTGCGTCGTATATAACAACGGGACCGTTTAATCTGGCGTGTTCCAGGTCAAAAAAACTGCGGAATGGGATTGAAAACATCACAGAACCAATTTCAGCCGTTGGAACAGATACATCATGTGCAACAATTGTTGCACCGCCAATTAAACTGAAATGAACATCACCGTTCATTTTCAAGGGAACTGTCGTTTGTTCGTAAATTGATTTTTCAACCATCGGTTTGAAACCGTTTAGCGTTATCATTGGCGGAATTAATACAATCGCAATTGCAATTGCGGCGATTGTGCAAATTGTGCTCCAAAATATTCTGCGTTTGTATCGTGGTTTAAGTGCCATGAATATGCTCCCTCTTGTTTTTTGATTATAATGAATTATACTGAATGTTGTTATAAAAAAATGAAACGCGCAGAATTTTATCTTGAAAGTAAATATCAGCCGATGGGGGATCAACCAACGGCAATTTCTGAATTGGTCGATGGGGTAAATGATGGACGTCGTTCCCAGGTCTTATTAGGTGTGACTGGGTCAGGTAAGACATTTACTATGGCAAATGTTATTGCACAATTGGGACGGCCGGCCTTGATTATGGCGCCAAATAAAATCTTGGCTGCGCAATTGTATACGGAAATGAAGTCGTTCTTTCCACGTAATCATGTGGAATACTTTGTTTCATATTATGATTATTATCAACCCGAGGCATATGTTCCAACAACAGATACATATATTGATAAGGATGCGTCAATTAATGAACAACTGGACCGTATGCGACACAGTGCAACGCGCGCAATGTTAGAAGAACGTGATGTTGTGGTTGTGTCCAGTGTGTCGTCAATTTATGGTATGGGGTCACCTGAACAATATGCGGGAATGAAATTGGTCCTGCGGGCAGGGGATGTGATTTCAATGCGTGATGTAATACGAGCATTGGTGGATATTCAATATAAACGTAATGATACTGCATTTGCACGTGGGGATTTTCGTGTGCGTGGGGATACGCTGGATTTATTTCCGTCGCATACAATGGACAGGGGATGGAAATTTTCTTTCTGGGGGGACGAGATTGAAGAAATCTGGGAATTTGATACATTAACAGGGGCGCGATTGCAGAAATTAGACCGGGTGGTTGTTTATCCTAATACTCATTATGCCACGCCAATGCCGACGGTTTTGCAGGCGATTTCACAAATTCGCGATGATTTAAAGGAAAGATTGGAATACTTTCATGAAAATATGAAATATATAGAAGAACAACGTCTGAGAGAACGTGTAAATTTCGATATTGAAATGATGGAAAGTACAGGAACATGTCGCGGAATTGAAAACTATTCCAGGTATTTGTCAGGGCGAAAACCAGGGCAACCACCCCCAACATTGTTTGAATATTTACCAAAAGATGCAGTATTGTTTATTGACGAAAGTCATGTAACAGTACCACAGATTGGCGCCATGTCGCGCGGGGATCGGGCGCGTAAGGAAACGTTGTCGCAATATGGTTTTCGTCTGCCGTCGTGTGTGGATAACCGGCCGTTGACATTTGATGAATGGGATAATTTCAGACCACAAACAATTTTTGTGTCTGCAACACCAGCGGATTGGGAACTGGAACAATCGGGTGGAATTGTTTCAGAACAAGTTATCAGACCAACGGGTCTGTTGGACCCAGTGTGTGAAGTGCGCCCAACAGAACATCAGGTTGATGATTTGTTAAGTACTATCAAAGGGGTGTCGGGACGTGTGTTGGTTACAACACTGACCAAAAAAATGGCAGAACAGTTAACAGATTATTTAAATGAAAATAATGTACGTGCAAAATATCTGCACAGTGATATTGAAACACTGGAACGTATCGAATTGTTACGTGAATTGCGTATGGGAAAATTTGATGTGTTGGTGGGGATTAATTTGCTGCGTGAAGGGTTGGATGTGCCAGAATGTGAATTGGTGGCGATTATGGATGCGGACAAAGAAGGGTTCTTGCGTTCAACGCGTTCATTAATTCAGACAATTGGGCGTGCGGCACGTAATGCAAATGGTCGTGTGATTTTGTATGCGGACAAAATTACAGATTCTATGAAATCTGCGCTGGATGAAACGGCGCGCAGACGTGAAAAACAGATGGCGTATAATACGGCGCATGGTATAACGCCGACAACTGTGTCTAAGGCAATTTTTGCCGAGGTTGGTGAAAAACAAGAAAAAACTGACAAGTCACGAAAGTTTGTGTATGATAAGTCCGGTGGTGTGATGGATGCAGAAAGTATTCGTCGTGAAATTAAAAAGTTGACCCAACAAATGATGCGCGCCGCCGAAGATTTAGAGTTTGAACGCGCAGCAGAAATGCGTGATGCAGTGCGCAGGTTGGAAGATGATTTGTTATTGGTGGAGTAGGGATATGGCAGAATTTGTTTTAAATAATGTTGAAGAAATGCGCGCGTGGGCACGGGATTTTGCAGGAAATTTATCTGCGCCATGTGTGGTTGCGTTGCATGGGGATTTAGGAATGGGTAAGTCTGAAATTGCGCGTTGTGTTATCCAGACATTGCGTGGGGCAGATACCGTTGTGCCCAGTCCTACATTTACAATTGTACAATCTTATGATGGTATTTCGCATTTTGACTTGTATCGCATTGAAGATGCAGACGAATTGGTTGAAGTTGGATTAGAACATGCGATGCAAAATGATATCACATTGATTGAATGGCCGGAAATTGCCGATGGTATGTTACCAGTAGATACAATTCATGTTTTTATAACGCAGCACGGTGATGGCAGGCGGGTTGTTGTGCAATAATTTTACTTTTTTTGCCCAGTGCTTTATGATATAATCATTATAATAAAGTACGGGGGGGATATGATAAAGAATTTGTTTTTATTTCTTGCTTGTTTGGCTTGTTGTGACGTGTTTGCGGCGTCACCACGTGATGGTCGAAATGTTATTAATGATGCATCTTTTGGTGCCCAGAATAATATTTCGGGACAATATCGTGCAGGTGTTAATATAAAAAATACAACAACAAATGTAAATTTTGCACCAAATATTCCAGGAATGGATTCTGGGGTTGGTCCGGTTGTGCCTGTTCAAAGTGCCCCGGTTGTGGATGTGCAACCAGCAGGAAATGTTTCAGTTTTGGTTCCAGAAAACCCAGTATTTGCCCAGCCAACAGGGCAACAGTTGGAGATACAAAAACAACGTGATATTTGTGTTCGAAATAATATTGGGGTTGGTAATACCTTTGTTTGGGCCGCCAAGAATAGCGATGTAAGTAATTATTCAATGATGATAGAAGATGTAAATACACCAGAAAATAATACTTGTTTTGTTAAGGTTGCATTAAACAGTGCAGACAGCAGAATTAAAGTTTCTGATATTCCAACAAAATATTTTGAAATGGGGCGCGCGGTTACATGTGGTTCATGGGTTGATGAAGAAATGCTGGAACAGCGTATCTTGGATGCAAAAAAGAATGCACGTACGTGGGGTGTTGTTGGCGCAACAGTTGGCGGTGCCGCCGTTGGTGTTGGTGCGATGGAATTGTTTGGTAATAAGTTGATTGGTGGTGCAGTTGAAGGGCAAAAGGCATTAGAAGGGCAAGATTTAATTGTGTCGCAGTTAAAGGTGTTGAAAAAAGATAACCCATCGGAATATGAACGTGTTGTTAGTGCAATTAGCGATTTAGAAGCGTTTTGTGATAATCCGGCTGTATGGGGTGGTACAGAAAAACCACGTGATTGCGATGCGTCAGAGAATAATTTTATGGGTTTATTGGATAAGTTGAATTAATAAAAAATTGTGGGTGATTGATATGAAAAAATTAATTTCATTTGTTTTGTCTTTGTTTGCGGTTGATGTGGCATTTGCTGCGTGTGATTTGACCGAGCGTAATTTGTCAAAGGGCAGTGATGAAAAATATGATGAATATTTGTATGCAGATGGCAGTTATTCTGAAATGCGCCAAGAAGGGGCGAAGGTCAAGGCGTATTTATGCGGGTATAATGCATGTTCGGTTGGTGATGTTGTGCGTTTGACAGGGGCTGCAATTGGGGGCGGTGGTACGAAATCGGATGCGGTTTATAAATGTAATAAATCGTCGGGTGGACGTGATAATTATCATTGGTTGGCTAGTGATGTGGAATCTGTGTGTGCGGTTGCAGGTGCTAAATTTAAATATGATGAAAAATTAAAACTGTATGTTTATGGAAATAAATATTGTAAAGAAATAGATGAAGTTAAACAATTGGCGAATGTGTTTAATATTCAAAATAATACCTTGATTAATAATATAACACATAACGTTGATATTGATATAACCCAGGTTTATAACAAGATAACAGTTAATAATATTGTTGTTAAGAAAAATCTAAGTGCTGCTGATATTCAGCTAATTGGGCGTTTAATTAGAAAAAGCGAAAGTGAAATTCGTAGTGATTTGACCAAAATAGGTGTGACAGTTGCAGGATTGAAAAAGGATGTTGCGCGGTTGGAAACTTTGGTTAACAAGATTGGGGCATATGAATTTGTGAACCATTTGGATATTAATGCGTTGCGTTCGCGTATGCTGGCGGCAGAATCAAATCAAAAGGCGTTGGAAGCCTTGATAGATGATGTTGCAAAGGCGGGGTTAAGTCCACAGGCGTTAAATGATGTTCAGACCCTGATACGTCAGGCGGCGGCTGAACTGAAAGTTGACATTAATCAAAAAATAAATGTGTTGAATGCGCGTGTTGGTGCATTAGAAAAAAATGATGCGCGGTTGAATGCTTTGATTATGTCTGTGCAGACAGAATTGGCGGGGTATCAAAAGTATAATAATGCAAATATTGATTCGTTGCGTACACGTATGCTGGCGGCGGAATCAAATCAAAAGGCGCTGGAAATAATGATTCAAGATGTTGCTGCGGCAGGGTTAAGCCCGCAGGCGGTTAAGGATGTGCAGGCCTTGATTGATGCAGCGGCCCAGGATTTACGTGTTGATTTGTCGGATATATATAATCGTCTGGGGTTGGTTGAGTCCAATGTTGCGGCGTTGCAGGCTGAAAATGAAAAACTGTTGAATAAAATTGCGGGGTTGCAGTCTTTGTCGACAACGCAAAGAAGCCAAATTGCAGCATTGCGCCAAGAAGTGTCTAAAAAGACAACTGTGCAAGAAGTTGTTCAGTTGATTTTGGATAATACCAAAAATTTAACAGATGGTCAGAAAAATGAAGTGGTTGCACTGATTGTTGAGTACACTCAATATTTAAGCGCTGGACAGAAAGTGGAAGTTGAAGCAATGATTAGGTTGTATGTTGACCCTAAGTTCCAGAAGATAGATAGAGATATGGAAAAAATGCGTCAGCAAGAAGTTGCACGCGACAAGATTAATTCAGCAATGTCTGTTCTGAATTCTTTTGCGGCCAGTGCCAAGGTTAGCGTTTGGAAAAATGCTGAAGGTAAATTTAATACTGCACGTTTGGCGTCTGATGCAACCGCGGGTGTTGTATTGGGTACGGCCGGTGGTTTGATTTCAAATCATTTGATTAAAAAGAATCAAATCAAGAAAGGTATGGAAGATATCCAATGCACTGTTGGCGGGCAGGTTGTTGCCGGATATGGTGATGAATTTATGGTTGGTATGCAATAGGTAATCGTACCTGTTGTATTGTGGTGGGATGTTTAATAGTATTGTTGTGTAAACAATGTACCGAAAAATAATCAGGCCCACCCCAGGGCCCCGAACCCACATCCCGTCGGTTGCATGGTTTGCAAAAAATTACACCGCGATTGCGGTGTTTTTTATATCTTTTTTTAATTGTTTGTGTTGTTCTTTAACAGGCTGTGTACTGCCAGGGGGAAATCATTACTGCGTGCCAGGTACGAGCCAGATATCAGTAAATCTGCACCTGCATCCCAGCATAGTTGTGCGGTTTTATCGTTTATTCCACCGTCAACTGATATTAAAAATTTTAATCCGTATTTTTTGCGTGTCGCCGCCAATACTGAAATCTTGTGCAGGGATGATGGTTCAAAATTTTGTCCCGCAGCCCCAGGTGTAACAGACATTATCATTACTTCGTCAATGTCACGCAGAACCGATTTTAGTAATGATACAGATGAATCTGGATTTAATGCAATACCAACGCGACGGCCAGCATTTTTTACAATACGTATCGCATTGCGCAGACCAGATGTGTTGGTGGATAAAATTACTGTGTCAGCACCTGCAGAAATTGCGTCAGCAGCCCATACAGATGGACTTTCTGTCATTAAATGTACGTGCAGATGTGCGTTTGTATGACTGCGAATTGTTTTTAATTCTTCGATACTGCCACTGATGCGATCAACATAAAATCCGTCCATAATATCAACATGTATCATTGATATGCCGCCGGATTTAAACATACTGTATGTGTTTGGACTGCGCATGTTAAAGCATAGGGTGCTGGGCAGAATAGGGATGAATTTTTGCTGTTGCTTGGGTTTTTTGTGAAACAGTCTGCCAACCCAATTTGTGCGATTGGCCCATTTCTCACGCCGGGCAATATATTTCTGGCGGTGCGTGTCTTCGGATTGCCAGATGAAATCAGACAATGCGCGAACAGACGCATCAATGTTTTGGGTTTCGGTTATAACAGCAAATGCATTTTCAATAAAATCACGTAAACCTTCGATTTCTGCACCGCCACCAGTCAGAACAATTCGTGTCGGACGATACTTGGTAAATGATGGCAGACATTGGTCTTTTAATTGGCCGATAATATCAACCAAAATAGGTAATATTATATCATTTACATCGCCACGAGAAAAATCATATGCTGTGTCAGCAGGGGTGAACCTGTCCATTTCGCGCGGAATCAGGGTTGCAACATTACGCTTAATACGGTCAGCAGATTCAATGTCCAGATTTAATGTTTTTGATATTGCGTCTGTTATATCGGCACCACCCAGTTTAATCTTGGTGTGCCAAATTGGACCACGGTCTGTCCAAATGGATGCAGATGTGTATTCGTGGCCAAAGTCAATGAACATTGTTGTTTGTTTTTTGTGACGGTAAATTGCATTTTGTAAAAATTGGGGGTCATAGAATGCAGATGCTATAATATGAGCGCCGCGCAGGCGTTCATTTATTGTGTCTATGCCACTGTGTGAATAAAAAATTGTACCAAATGCAGATACCAGTTGGCGGTCAACATGTCCAACAGGTGATAGCATATTGCGGGCGGTTGGTGAATCGTATCGCAGGGGAACAATATGCATCGGAAAGTATCCGTCTGGTGGTGTGATTTGTGATAACTGACCCCGTATGTCGGCAGTTGTTATTTTGTGCTCGCCAGACCATGTTGTGTTGCGTGCTGTCATTTCAAATACAGATTGACCAAAGTTCCCAGTTATAAATGCAGAATCAAAATGTGCACCAATTTGTTTTTCTAATTCGTCAATTACAGATTTAATTGCAAATGTGGTGTCAAGACTGTCTGTGGTAAAAAATGCAGAATGATCAATTTGTGCATTACGTATGCGGTGTGCAATGCCACGTACACCATACGTGCCAATGTCCAGACACAGAAAAGATGAATCAAACAGGTTCATTTTTTTGCTATTTAATCAGAATGCGCGCATCGTCACGCATGTCGATGGTTTTAATTTTTTTGCCCAACAGGTTGTGTTTACTGTTCAGTGCCATCAGGGTGTTTATCGCGGATTCTGGATTTAATTCTGGTAATAAAATGATAATGCCGGCCGTTGTATAGATGTTCCAGCGGCGATTTTCTATCCATTCCAAGTAGTCTAGGTTGCCAATCAGATTATGCGCCGCACGTGTTATGTTCGATATGTTTTCCGGTACGTTTCCACGAAACACAACGTGTGCGATGTTGCGTACATTTGTCGGGGTGTTTATTATTGTGCCATCTGATGACAAGGGAAAATAGTTTTCGCCATCTGTCCATAGTGCAACCATCTCATGCATTGATGTGCGGACCGATATATTGCCATTTGGCAGGCGACGAATGGCCGCGTCTTTGACCCCGGGAACATTTAGTACGCGGTCGCGCATAACAGTTAAGTTTACAGAACGGACAGGTGTGTTCGGTGCAATTGCTGCCGCGTGTGCGATTGCAGATAAATCATGGGATTTTATGTCGGTTAATATCGAAATGTTGCGGACACGTGATAAATTTCCATGACCTGTTTGAATCATCGTAATGCGTGTGGCAAAATATATCGCCAATATTATGGAGATTATAAAACATAACCAAAACCAGATTGAACGCTTCATGCGTGGTATTATATCATAAAAAAGACAGTTTCGCAAAGCGTTGGAATTAAAATTTTTATTACATTGCGCGTAATAGATATCCACGACGGAACATGCAACGACGGTATGCACCAATTGTGCGTGATGCAGTGTTTCGTGGTACGGACATCAGACTGCGTTGACCGACATCACGATATTCGTTTGACTGAAATGTGACCCATAATCCGTCCCAATCGGGCATAATGCCGGCCTGGTTCGGAGATAATAATTTGGAAATACGCGAGCGTGGCTGGTATGATGGTTTGTCAATTCCCAGGCATGATTTGTGGTCGCGTACAAATTGTTCGGTGGTTACCGCTTCGTTTTCCCAGTTTAATATTGTGGCATTATCAATGCTGCCGCGATTGACGGATGCGCATGATGTCATGAATATTGTTAATAATATGGGTAAAAATTTTATTCTCATGTTTCTATTATAATTTAATTGCCTGTTGCAGGCAATAGTTTTATAATAAGAAAAAGAGAGAAAAAGGACAATGTAATGGCAATTAACGTTCAGCAGTTTATTAAACTGGCAAATTATTATAATCAAACGGCGATGACTATGTCGGCGATTTGTGTGCAAAAGGGCGGAATTGCAATGGAAAATTATGTTGGGCGTTTCTATGCGGCGGATGTTTTAGAATATATTGTTGAATACGGACGCAGATTAATTGCAGCAGAAAAAAATTTGTCGCCGGAAATTGTTGGCTTGGTTAATCGTTTCGCAGCCCAGTTTGAACGCGTGCGTGATCTTACAACGCCAACACAAAAACCAATACACGAAATGACATTGGCAGAATTTGAAAAAATTATGAATATATAGTAATATGCTAGGATAAGGAGAAGTTTGTTATGAAGTTTGTTAAGGATATATTTTTAACCCTGGTGTGTGTTTCTGTTTTGGTGGCTTGTACGGCATTGGAAAAAAAAGATAATTTATCACAGTTTGATAATGTGACCGTAGTTGAAGAAATGGTTATTGATTCTCGGTCTGTACCAATTTTTCCAAAAAAAGCAGCGTTGACAACTGATACAGCGCGCAGATTTTCGATTGAATTACCAATGAGATGCGAAGTTGATTGGAATAATCAAAGCGTTGTGTCTGTGGTGCCTGCGGAAAAAATTGAAATTGTGCGTTTGGGGGTTGGTGATGCATTGCCAGAAGATTTGCAAGTGTCAGACTATGAATTTAAAGATTTAACAGTTAAGCGTGCCTTGGATAAATTGTTAGAGGGGACGGATATCGCGGTTGTTGAAGATGAACCATTGTATGAAAAAATTACAGGGACTATTACGGCCGGTGATTTGTCTGATGCGGTAGAGTTAATGACGAAGATGGGGCGGGTGTATTATTCTTATGATGCGCAAAATGGTGAATTGCATTTGACGCATCGTGCGAAATGGTTGATAAAAATGCCGCAAGACCAGACTATTATTATGGCGTTGTTGGATGCGATGCATGGTGCGGATATGCGAAATTTGTTGGTTGATTGGGCGGATAAAACTGTTGTTTTCGAAGGTAATTATCAAACAGAGCGAGAAGTATCCAAGATTATTGCAGATATTTCTGGTAAAAAATATATGTTGGCGTGGGATATTGATGTTTATCGTGTTTATCCGCGTACAGATAATCCTATTGTTTGGATGAATTTGTTGCCGGCATTTGGTGATAAAAATGTAAAAATGTCAATCCCAGGTGTTGTTGGACGTGCGCTGGTCGTTGGACCGGAAATTAATACCAAGACATTACAAGAATTCTTGGCACAGCAGGCAAATGTTGTTTTGGTGTCCCAGGGGACATTTGCAATACCAAATGGTTGGCAGTCACGTTTTGATATTGGGCAATGTGGTCGCGAAGACAGGTTGGAAACGGATTTGATTGTCGGGGCAACAGGTAAATATGGGGATTTTGCAGGACGTAAGAAAATTGATGCAAAAATTGTTCTGCGGACCAGCCAGGGAGAACTTAGTTCTTTTAACATTCCGTCAAATGTAGGGGATAATTATGTAATTATTGGTATTCCAACACATTCTTTTGTGACAACGCCAGAAACATTAATTTCGCCATTTGCAGAATTGGTGGTGTTTATGTCGCCACGTGTTGTGTCAATCGTTGATGGGGCAGGAGATGTGTCGGGTGCAAATGAATTAATTGGAGATGCGTTGCGTGATTTCTTGAATGATTAAAGGTTTATAGGAATGTTTTCAAAATTAGAACGAAAGATTGCTTTTAGATATTTGGGGGCAAAAAAACGTGGGTTTGGCTCGGTTATTTCATGGGTGTCGCTGATTGGAATTATGTTGGGGGTTGCGACATTGATAGTTGTGATGTCGGTGATGGGCGGATTTCACGACACGCTGTTGGGGCGAATTGTTGGGATGAATGGACATGTTGTCGTTTATCACCAAGATGGGGCGATTTCTGATTTTGATTTCTTAATCGATAAAATGAAGCAAAATCGAACTGTGTCAAGTCAGGTTATATCAATTGTGCCGATTGCCGAAGGTCAGGTGATGGCGACTGCTAATGGAAATAATACAGGTGCAATGATACGCGGTATCAGAATGAATGATTTGATTGCAAAATCTCAGACAGGAACACGCGTGTATGGTAAGCCATTGACAGAAATTGTTGATGGTGAATTGGTTGCAGGGGCGTCCCTGACGCGCGCGTTGAAGGTCACAATGGGGGATAACATTTCATTAGTCTCTGCGAATAATGCAACGCCAACACCTTTTGGTTCGATGCCACGAATTATGTCGTACCCGGTTAAATCTTCGTTCTTTATGGGGATGTATGAATATGATTCAGGTTATATTTTTATGCCGTTAGAAACCGCGCAGAAATATCTGGGTGTTGGTGATGCGGTAACGCATATTGATTTGTTCTTGCGCAATCCAGAAGATACAAGGGCGGTTGTTGAAAGTTTGGTACGATTGTTGCCAGATGGATTTGTTGTGCGTGATTGGCGTGATTTAAATCGTGGATTTGTTGGTGCGTTACAGGTAGAATCAAATGTAATGTTCCTGATTTTAATGCTGATTGTAATTGTGGCTGCATTTAATATTGTTTCCAGTTTGGTTATGCTGGTAAAAGATAAAAATAAAGATATTGCAGTTTTACGTACTTTTGGTGTTTCGCGTAAATCAATGATGAAGATATTTATTTTGTCAGGTACATCAATTGGTGTGATTGGGGCGTTCTTTGGTACAATTTTGGGTGTTTTGATTGCGATATATGTTGAACCAATTCGTCAATTTTTCCAATGGTTGACGGGGCGTGATTTATTTCCAGCGGAATTGTATTATCTGTCTGAATTGCCATCAAAACTGGTCTGGACAGATGTGATTGGTATTGCATTGATTGCGGTGTTGTTGGCTTTCTTGGCAACATTATATCCGGCATGGAAGGCGGCAAATACAGACCCGGTAGAGGTGTTGCGGAATGAATAAAAGGAATATCTAAAATGGCGAATATTTTGAATTCTTTGTCAAAGGTGCATTCGGGTGATGTGGTTATGTCGGTACGCGATATCAAAAAGACCTTTGTAGAAGGGGGACAACCTTTGCATATTTTGCGTGGTGGTGGCTTTGATTTACATCGTGGTGAAATTATTGCGTTGGTTGGACAATCGGGGTCGGGCAAATCTACGTTGTTGCAATGCGTCGGTTTGTTGGACAAACCCAGTTCGGGCAGTATTTTAATTAATGGTGCGGCGGTTCATAAAATGGACGAAGATATGCGTACACAAATTCGTCGCAAGAAAATAGGTTTTGTATATCAGCGGCATAATTTATTGTCTGATTTTACGGCATTGGAAAATGTTATGTTGCCGATGCTGTCAAATGGGGTAGATGAAAGTGTTGCCCGCGCCCGTGCAATTAAATTATTAAAATCTGCAAACGTTGCGCATCGTGCATCACATTTGCCGGGGGAAATGTCGGGCGGGGAGCAGCAACGTACCGCAGTTGCCCGCGCGTTGGCAAATAATCCTGATATTTTGTTGGCAGATGAACCAACCGGCAGTTTGGACCCGCAACACGCAACTGTTGTGTTTGATTTGCTGTTGGATTTAGTACGCAAAAATAAGATGGCGATGTTGTTTGTGACACATGATATGAATCTGGCAGCACGGGCAGATAAAAAAATTACAATTGACAATGGGATTGTTATGTAGTGTAATATATGCAAATATATAAGATAGGAGAGGGGATATGAAAAAATCACAAAATTTTACTGTTTCGCATAGTCGTTCACAACGTTTTTGGGGTGCGTTGGCGTTGGTGGCGTTGTTTGTATGTGGCGTTATGGTCGGTCGCGATTTTGGTAGACTGAATTATCAACCAAAGCCTGCAAATGGCGCTGGGGTCAGTTTTAGTCCAAATGCAAATATTGATTTCACAAATATAAATGTTGGTGAAACTAAAACTCATAATGTGCATGTGTCTGTTGCGTCACCGTTGGATGCATTGGTTGTAAAACCTATTGATGGAATAAGCGGACTGAAAGTTCAAAATGGTTGCGTGGATGTTGCACGTGTAAATGCAGAACATGGTTGTGATATAACAATTGAATATACGCCACGTGCAGCAATGGATTTAGGACGTGTCCCATTGGTTGTTGGTTGGATGGATGCAACCAGGGAAGAATTTGTTGCCGAATTGCCGATTTTGATAAAGGTGACAGATCCGAATCAAAAGCCGACATGTGTTGTTGTTGAAGAATTGTTGGCGGAAAGGTTATATCCAGAAGGTACACAATCTGTATACGAACATGAAGAAAATATCAAAATCTATGAGAAAATGGTTATGAATGGTTGTTCAGAAAACCAGATGAAGTATCATAAAATGGTACAGCGTGAACGCGAAATATTGGCGGCATTACAGCAATCTGGTGCGACGCAGCAGACATGTAAACAAATTGAAGAATTGTTGTTGATGCAATTGCCGTATGCAGATGGACGTACTGATAATCGCATAGTGCGTGCAAAGATTTATGCGAATTTGTCAGAACGTGGGTGTGCAGAAAACAGCGAAAAGTATGTAGAGATGGCAAAACAAGAACTGGAAATTGCCCGCGCATTGGATGATGACAGATTTGATGAAGAAGAAACGATTGAAGTTGTTGAAACATACAAGCGTTTGAATATGCAGGCGGCCGCCCAGGAAATATTCGAAACAGCAAAAAAATTAACAAATCCTGCGATTGATTTTATTCTGGAAGTAGAAAAAATCATTAATGAAAAATAATAGAGTATTTGAATGAAATTTTTGACAATATTATTAGGAATCATTGTTTCGTCATCTGTATTTGCAGATGGCGAGCAGTCTGTTACAGCACGAATGACATGTGTTGATATTCAGGCTCAGATTTCAGAATTATCCGCAGTAGAAGAGCCCGATGAAGATGTAATTGATGAATTGACAAAGTTAAAGGCGGACTATCGTCGTTCGTGTTCGCGTTCTGCGCGTGGACGTAAAAGTTCGGCCGGGTCACGTGTGGTTGTTGAAAACTTGGTTGCAACAGCAGAAGAAATAGACGCGGAAGATGATGAGGTTTTAGAAGAGATTTCAGATGTTCAGAGTGATGATACAGAAAATCTTGTGACAGATATGGCTGATGAAGTTGTGACAGATGCAGAATCTGTGGAAGAAGTGATTGCAGAAGAAGTCTCTGGTCCAACAGAAGATGAATTGTTAGAAATTGAATTACAAAATCTGGATGCAGGATTGTGTGCAGATGGTGCACAGCCAAATAAATACGGTTGCTGTGGCGATGAATTGTTCAAGGATTTGGGTAACACTGTTTTTGCGTGTTGTCCGCCAGATGGTGGGGATTGTTTCCCGCCGATAAAACAGGGTGAATAAAATGAAAAAGAATATGAAAAAGTGGTTTGCCATTGTTGTGGCTTTTGTTATTGGTTTTTGTTTAGGGGTCATTGTTCATGCACATTATGACGTGTTGATATTCTGGGATAATCCATTGTGTCTTGATGGAGGCGAGCCAGATAAGCATGGTTGCTGTGAAGGTGAAGTTTATACCAATATGGGGGATTTAGGATTTAATTGTTGCCCAGAGAGTGGTGGTGATTGTTTTCCACCAATGCGGTGAAATTAATTCTAATGGCGTATCTAAAGCGAATTGTGGGTGTTTTATGTAATTTCTGTACACGATGACACCCACAATTCGTGTTGTCTATACCATTATCTTTAATTTTTATTTCGAATTATTTTTATCTAATAAGTACTTTGTTCTTGATTTTGTTTTCATTTAGTATATAATCACAGGGCTTTGATTTTGTTGCGGGCATAGTACAAAGGCTAGTATGCAAGCCTTCCAAGCTTGAAATGCGGGTTCGATTCCCGCTGCCCGCACCAAGGATTGGGCGTGCGCCGGAGTTGGAGAGCCGGGGCAGACTGTAAATCTGTTGGCTTAAG
>JAEIGA010004603.1_pt1 | contig 21313 bp, 17 predicted proteins | sample 9270691 | NCBI WGS metagenome assembly JAEIGA01 (sample SAMN17057246, study PRJNA624740) | gut metagenome | biome: biome; isolation source: fecal sample | host: Bos grunniens | place: China: Xizang | collected 2019 | reverse complement strand
TCGCCTCGCGCTGGGACTTCGTCCCGCGCGAGGCGACTCTTCTTTACAAAGGCTGGCAATCTTACCACATTGCAAAAAAAAAATAAGTCGTGCTGAGTGATTTGCGAAAACTCCGAGTAACAGGATTTGAGTGCCGGAATTCCTTTGTAATCTACTGTGCCACTACAGCAACCTAAAAGGTTGTAGCCCGCCATTGGAAAGCCAAGCTTGTCTCGGTGTTTAGATTAATTTGATGAGTTTCCCAAAATATAAACAGCACGACTTTGATACAAAAGTACTATTGTGATAGACGAATTGCAATAGAAGGAGACAAAAAAAACTACTGAAAAATGACTTTTTCAGTAGTTTTTTTCTTTTTTAACAAGCTAGATGCTTAAGCGTTCTTAGCCTTTTCAACGATAGCTTTGAATGCTTGGGGTTCGTTCATTGCCAAGTCGGCCAACACCTTACGGTTGATTTCGATACCAGCTTTGTGCAAAGCACCCATCAAGCGGCTGTATGAAAAGCCTTCCAAACGAGCGGCAGCATTGATACGCTGAATCCACAATGCGCGGAATTCGCGTTTTTTGTTCTTGCGGTCGCGATAAGCGTAGGTCAAACCTTTTTCCCAGGTATTTTTAGCAACGGTCCAAACATTTTTTCTTGAACCAAAATAACCTTTGGTTAACGAAAGGATTTTCTTTCTTTTTGCTCTTGAAGCAACGTGATTTACTGATCTAGGCATTTTAATTAATTTTTTTGAATGATAGCGTCAATCTGTACTTGAACTTGGTGGCTATGCATTCGGTTAAATAATAAAGTAATTCATTCAGAAACAGCTTATTTCAAAGCCAACAAACAACGTACTGATTCAACATTAGACTTGTCAACCAAAGCGCTGTGGCAAAGGTTACGTTTTTGTTTAACTGTCTTTTTAGTCAGAATGTGACTTTTAAAAGCATGTTTTCTTTTGATTTTACCTGTTCCGGTAAGGGCAAACCTCTTTTTTGAACCGGAGTTAGTTTTCATCTTTGGCATGATGTTTACTTTTAAATTAATTTAATTGTTAAAAAATGTATCATAAGCCGTTCGCACGGATTACTTCTAATTAAGCTTGCTTTTCGCTTTCGGCTTCAGCCTTTTTTTGCTGGGCTTTCTGAGCTTCGCCATTCTTCTTTGAAAGAGGAGCAATCATGACAATCATGCGCTTGCCTTCCAAAACGGGCATGCTTTCAACCTTACCGTAAGCTTCCAAGTCGTTGGCAAAGCGAAGCAACAAAACTTCTCCTTGACTTTTGAACATGATAGCACGTCCGCGGAAGAATACATAAGCTTTTACTTTGGCACCTTCCTTAAGGAATTCGATGGCATGTTTCAACTTGAAGTTGTAGTCGTGGTCGTCGGTTTGTGGTCCGAAACGAATTTCCTTGACAACTATCTTGTTGGATTTAGCCTTCTGATCCTTCTGACGTTTACGTTGTTGATATAAAAACTTTTGATAATCAATCACTCGGCAAACGGTAGGCTTGGCATTGGGAGAAATCTCCACCAAATCGAGTTCTTGTTCTTCGGCAATTTGCAAAGCCTGAGCGATGCTGTACACACCTTGCTCTACATTATCTCCTACCAATCGAACTTCTTTCTCACGGATTGCATGATTAATCCGGTATTGAAACTTCAAATCGTCGTTCTTCATTAATTGTTTTTGCGCGTTAAATTGTTAATTATCAGTTGTTTTTATTATATAACGTTCATCATTTTGTCTACTTCTTCAAGCAAATCGGCCGCAAAAGTAGTAATTTTTTTCGTTCCTAAATCAATTCCGCCCTGTTTTCTTACAGAAACTTCATTATTTTCCATTTCTTTTTCTCCAACAATGAGCAGATAGGGGATGCGCTTCAATTCGTTATCGCGGATTTTCTTGCCGATTTTTTCGTTGCGATCGTCCACGAACGTACGGATATCCTGCTTGTTCAAGGTCTTGGCAACTTCCTTGGCGTAGTCGTTGTACTTTTCGCTGATAGGCATTACAACCACCTGATCGGGCGTGAGCCAAAGCGGGAATTTTCCGGCAGTGTGTTCGATAAGCACGGCAATGAAACGTTCCATAGAACCGAAAGGAGCACGGTGAATCATTACAGGACGATATTTTTGGTTGTCGCTGCCTACATATTCCAATTGGAAACGTTCGGGCAAGTTGTAGTCTACCTGGATGGTACCCAATTGCCAACGGCGACCCAACGCATCTTTTACCATGAAGTCGAGTTTGGGACCGTAGAAAGCCGCTTCACCATATTCAACCACAGCAGGCAAGCCTTTTTCTTCGCAAGCTTCGATAATGGCTTTTTCGGCCATTTCCCACACTTCGTCGCTACCTACATATTTAGTGGTGTTCTTAGGATCTCTCAACGAAATCTGAGCTTCGAAGTTTTCAAAATTGAGTGCTTTGAAGATGATTTCGATGATTTCCATCACGCGGATGAATTCGTCCTTCACCTGGTCTTGACGGCAGAAGATATGAGCATCGTCCTGCGTAAAGCTGCGAACGCGGGTAAGTCCGTGCAATTCACCGCTTTGTTCGTAACGATAAACGGTACCGAATTCGGCCAGACGGAGAGGCAGATCCTTGTAAGAACGAGGTTGCCATTTGTAAATCATACAATGGTGAGGGCAGTTCATCGGCTTGAGCAGGTACATTTCGCCTTCTTCGGGCGTGGTGATGGGCTGGAAGCTGTCCTTGCCATAATGATCCCAGTGACCAGAAGTAACATAAAGGTTCTTGTTACCGATATGAGGCGTGATAACTTGTTCGTAACCATAATGTTTCTGGATACGTTTCAAGAAATCTTCCAGACGAAGACGCAAAGCGGTGCCTGTGGGCAACCACATGGGCAAACCTTTACCTACCATTTCGGTAAACATGAAAAGTTCCATTTCTTTACCAATCTTGCGGTGGTCGCGTTTCTTGGCTTCTTCGAGCAAAGCCAGATATTCGTCCAACATCGATTTTTTGGGGAAAGAAATGGCGTAGATACGGGTCATTTGTTTGCGGGTTTCGTCGCCTCTCCAATAAGCGCCGGCAATAGACAATACCTTGAATGCCTTGATGGCAGAAGTATCGATAAGGTGCGGGCCGCGGCAAAGGTCGGTGAAATCGCCTTGGGTATAAGTGGTGATGGTACCGTCTTCCAAGTCCTGAATCAGTTCAACTTTGTAGCTTTCGCCTCTTTTGCCGAAATAATCCAAAGCATCTTGTTTGCTGATATCCTGACGAATCATTTTCGATTTCTTGGCCAACAATTCAGCCACTTTGGCTTCGATGGCAGGAAAATCGCTATCCTTGATAACAGCGGTACCGGGATCTACATCATAATAAAAACCATTTTCGATGGCAGGACCGATACCGAACTGAATACCGGGGAAAAGCGCTTGCAAGGCTTCGGCCATCAAGTGAGATGAAGTGTGCCAGAAAGCATGCTTTGCTTCGGCGTCCTCCCATTTGAGAAGATTCAGACGACAGTCTTCTTCGATAGGAAGATTAAGGTCGCGGGTTTCATCGTTGATGCTGGCAGCCAATACAGATTGGGCCAAACGAGGACTGATACTTTCGGCTACTTGATAAGCAGTGGTTCCTTTTTCATACGAGCGAACGGAACCATCGGGAAAAGTAATGTTGATAGTCATTGCTATATATTTTTATAAAAAGCTTTTTAAGAGGCGCAAAATTAAGCAATTTATTGCAAATAACAGCCAATTGTCACAAAATAAGTTTGTATTTAGTTAGCTTGTCCTAAGTGCTTCATTTGCAATAAGATATTTTCTGCGGTTTGCAGGTTTTCCACCTTGACGATGGTCATGGAACGCTTGCCGGCCGATTCTCTGAGTTTGCATTGACGGAAATGTTCGGTGGCATAGCGTAATACGCCGTCGAAGGCAGCCGACTGATAGTAGGACGATTGCTGGTTGGCTACAAAATAAGCAATCATCTGGCCGTTTTTCAATAAGAGTTTTTCGATACCCAATTCTTTGGCAATAAGTCTGATACGCATAAAATTCAGCAAATCCTGCGCTTCCTGTGGCATCGGGCCGAATCGGTCGATTAGTTTCTTTTCGAAGGCTTTTATGGCAGTCTCGCTTTCCAAAGCGTCCATTTCGCGATAGAGCGTCATACGTTCGGACGAACCGGGAATATAGCTTTCGTCGAAATACAGAGAAAGATCCGATTCCAATTGACAATCACTGACATAGCTTTGTTGGCTGTCGGCGCGTTCCTGGGCTTCGTCGCGATAAAGTTCGGCAAATTCGTTGCTCTTGAGTTCGTGCATGGCTTCCTTCAGGATGCGTTGATAGGTTTCAAAACCCAGGTCGGCAATGAATCCGCTCTGTTCGGCGCCCAAAAGATTGCCGGCGCCACGAATATCCAAATCTTGCATGGCGATGTTGAGTCCGCTGCCCAGCTCAGCAAAACTTTCAATAGCTTGCAAACGACGTTTGGCATCGGCATTAAGACTTTGAGGAGGCGGAGCCAAAAGGTAACAGAAAGCTTTTTTATTGCAGCGTCCCACGCGACCGCGCAGCTGGTGTAAGTCGCTGAGTCCGAATTTATGAGCGTTGTTGATGAATATCGTGTTGGCGTTGGGAATGTCAATGCCGTTTTCCACGATACTGGTGGCTATCAGAATGTCGTATTCGAAGTTGATAAAGTCGATGATGATCTTTTCCATTTCTTCGCCGGGCATCTGGCCGTGGGCAATAACGCTGCGCGCTTCCGGAACGATGTCTTTGATAAGTGCTTGTAAATCTTTCAGATCGCTGATGCGGTTGCTGACGAAGAATATCTGTCCGTTGCGTTCCATCTCGAAACGGATGGCGTCGCGCAGGATGTCTTTATCGAGGCAATGTATCTCGGTCTGAATGGGATAACGGTTGGCCGGCGGCGTAGAAAGTATCGATAAGTCGCGAGCGCCCATCAAGGAAAATTGCAAAGTGCGCGGAATGGGCGTGGCGCTCAATGTCAAGGTGTCGACTTGGGTTTTCAGTTGTCTGAGTTTTTCCTTGACGCTGACGCCAAACTTCTGTTCTTCGTCGATGATAAGCAGCCCTAAGTCTTTGAATTTTACTTCTTTGCCTATCAGTTTGTGGGTGCCGATCAAAATATCCGGTCTGCCTTCTTTCAAGGAAGCTAAAATCTTTTTGCTGTCGCTGCTGCTGCGGGTGCGGCTCAGATAATCGACCGAGCAAGGTAAATCGGCCAAGCGGTCGCGGAAGGTGTGATAATGTTGCAAGGCCAGGACGGTGGTGGGTACCAAAACAGCTACTTGTTTGCCATCGACCACGGCTTTAAATGCCGCACGCACAGCAAGTTCCGTTTTGCCGAATCCTACATCTCCGCAAATCAGACGGTCCATGGGTTTGGCGCTTTCCATATCGCGTTTGATGTCGGCAGTGGCTTTACTTTGATCGGGCGTGTCTTCGTACATGAAAGAGGCTTCGAGCGCTTCCTGTAAATAACTGTCCGGGCTGAAACTGAAGCCGCTTTCTTTCAAACGGGCGGCATACAATTTAATCAGATCGCGGGCAATATCCTTGATTTTCTTTTTGCTACGTTCTTTGATGCGTTCCCAAACGCCGCTGCTCAATTTATGGATGGTGGGTTCTTCGCCTTCTTTGCCGCGGTATTTCGAAACGCGGTTCAGGTTGTGAATACTTACCAAAACCACATCGTTGTCTTTGTACATGATTTTGAGCACTTCCTGCGGCTTGCCGTTGATGGTGGTTTTGAACAATCCTCCGAATCTTCCCACGCCATGGTCCATGTGAACGACGTAATCGCCAAATTGAAATTCCATCAACTCTTTCAGTGTCAATGCCATTTTTCCTTGTCTGGCGCGATCGCTGCGCAGGCTGTATTTATGGAAACGGTTGAACAACTGATGGTCGGTGTAGCAAAGCAGCTGCTGTTTATGGTCGATGAATCCTTCGTGCAATGTTTCTTCAATAGCTTGGAAATGAAGTTTTTCGCTTCTTTCTTTGAAGATGCTTCGGATGCGTTCTATCTGCTTGTTATTGTTGCTCAGGATGAAAATGCGATAATCTTTGCTTTGGTATTCATCCAATTTTTGAACAGCCAGCTCGAAATTCTTGCCGAAAGCATCTTGTGCGGCGCAATGAAAATCGATGGTGCTTTGCTGGTCGAAATGACCTTGTTGCCCGAATTCCATCACTTGAAAATCTTGCAGACCTTGGCCTAATTCCTGACCGGAAACAATTAGTCGGTTTTCGTTTTCGGCCTGCGCCTCCTGGAAACATTGATCCATGCGATGCAAGCAATATTGATAATCGAAAAATCCAATCAGACTGTCTGCTGAAAAATAATTCCAAACAGGCACCGCTTTGGTCATATCTTGCTTGTTTTCGGGTATGATGCGTATTTCTTCGAACATTTCCTTGGAGAGCTGTGTCTCAACCTCGAAGCTGCGGATGCTTTCTATTTCGTCGCCGAAAAAGTCGATACGGTAGGGAAGTTCGTTGCTCCATGAATACACGTCGATCAGGCTACCGCGCAGGGCAAATTGGCCGGGTTCGTAGACATAATCACTTTGCTGGAAGCCGAAATCCTGTAAAAGATGGATAATGAAATCGGTGTCAACTTTTTCTCCTTTATGCAGGCAGAGCGTCTGTTTCTGCAGTTCTTCGCGCGGCAAAACCTTCTCCAGAAAAGATTCCGGATAGGCCACGATGATTTTTTTCTCCTGATTTTGCAATGCGCTCAGTACGACGGTACGAAGGATATTGTTGCCTGCGTCGTCTTGTCCGTATTTAATTGATTTTTTGAAACTGGCCGGCAACATCAATACTTGTTCCTTGCCAAAGAAATGTACCAAATCGTGGTAAAGATAAGCAGCCTGGTCGGCATCGTCGTGTACCAACACCATAGAACGTTGGATGCGTTTGAACAAGGCGGCCAACACCAAAGCGCGAGACGATCCCGACAGATTCTTCAACAGAAGATGCTCTGCGCGATGGTCTTGCTTCAAGCTCGAAACGACAGCGCTCAACTCGGCGCTTTTGTCGTAGAAGGGAAGTAAATCGACTAATTTCAAAATATGCTAAAAAAAATCGCGCGAAAGTACGGAAAAAATTGCAGAATTGCCTACCTTTGGTCGTTTTTAAAATAAGTTACACATTAAACAATTCTCATCATATTATGAAGTCAGATGCTGTAGTCATTATTCCTACTTATAATGAGAAGGAAAATATAGAAGCCATTATCAGAGCCGTGTTCACTTTGCCTCAGGCTTTCCATATCCTGATTGTGGATGATGGTTCTCCCGATGGTACTGCCGATATCGTCAAATCTTTGCAACAGGAATTCAGCGAAGAACTGCATATCATCGAACGCTCCGGTAAATTGGGTTTGGGCACCGCTTATATTTGCGGTTTCAAATGGGCTATCGAACATAAATACGATTATATCTTCGAAATGGATGCCGACTTTTCGCACAATCCCAAAGATCTCTTGCGTCTGTACAAGGCTTGCAGCGAAGAAGGTGCCGATGCGGCCATCGGTTCGCGTTACATCAATCGTTTGGTGAATGTGGTCAATTGGCCTATTGGTCGTGTGTTGATGTCGTATTATGCTTCGGCTTATGTGCGCCTGGTGACGGGTCTGCGCATTTTCGATACCACGGCCGGATTTATGTGCTATCGTCGCGAAGTGTTGGAAACCATCGAGTTGGATAAGATTCGTTTCAAAGGTTATGCTTTCCAGATTGAAATGAAATTTACGGCCACCAAATGTGGTTTCAAGGTGAAAGAAGTACCTATCGTATTTACCAACAGAGAATTGGGTACCTCAAAGATGAGTGGTGGCATTTTCAGCGAAGCGGTAATCGGTGTTATCCAGCTGAAATGGAGCAGTTTCTTTAGAAAATATCCGCAGAAATCTCAAAAATAATCTTCTGTTATGATGAAAACTACCTTGATACAAGATGCCTGTATTGTCAATGAAGGACAAATGTTTCAAGGTTCCGTACTGATTGAGGGAGAGCGTATTGTCCGTATTTATAAAGGAGACGATACGCCTTCTTTGTCTGTGATGGAATCCTTGGACAACTTGGTGGATGCGCGTGGTAAATATCTGATTCCCGGTTTGATAGACACGCATGTGCATTTTCGCGATCCCGGTTTGACGCATAAGGCCGATATGACAAGCGAATCGAAGGCGGCTATTGCCGGTGGCGTGACTTCCTTTATAGATATGCCTAATACGCAACCGCAAACCACTACGCTGAAAGCTTGGCAAGATAAAATGGATTATGCGGCCTCTCATGCTTTGGCCAACTATGCGTTTTATATAGGCGCTACCAATGAAAATTTGGAAGAGCTTTTGGCGGCCGATTATACGAAGGTGCCTGCTGTTAAGCTGTTTATGGGTTCTTCTACCGGCAATATGCTGGTGGATGACGAGCAGAGTCTGCAGCGCTTGTTTACCGAAGTGCCGACGCTGATTGCGGTGCATTGCGAATCGGAATCGCGCATACAGGCCAATAAGGCTAAATATATACAGGAAGTGGGCGAGGATTTGCCGGTGGCTTATCATTCTTTAATCCGTGACGATGAAGCTTGTTATCAGTCTACTTCCTTGGCTGTTTCGATGGCTCGTCGTTGGGGAACGCGTTTGCATGTCTTGCATGTTTCCAGCGAGAAGGAATTGTCTATGTTTGAGGATAAAGATTTGAAAGATAAGAAAATAACGGCAGAAACCTGTCCACATTATCTCTTGCTTTGTGATGAAGATTACGCTCGCTACGGCTCGCGTATCAAATGCAATCCGGCCCTTAAGCATGCTTCCGACAAAGCGGCTGTTTTGGCCGCCTTGAAATCGGGACGAATTGATACTTTGGGCAGCGATCATGCGCCGCATTTATTGTCTGAAAAACAGGGTAATGCCTTGACGGCTGTTTCCGGTTGTCCCAGTGTGCAGTTCAATCTTTTGCTGCTGTTGGAAATGTCGCGTGAAAATGCTTTGGACAAGTCGCTGATTGTGGAGAAGTTCTGTCATGCGCCGGCCGATTTGTATCGCATTCAAGATCGTGGTTATCTGCGCGAAGGTTATTATGCCGATATGGTCTTGGTGGAAGAATGTCCCGCCTGGGTATTGCAAAAGCAGGATGTTCTGAGCAAATGTGCTTGGTCGCCGTTCGAAGGCTGGACTTTTCATCATCGTGTTTGTCAGGTGTTTATCAATGGAAGCCTGGCTTACGAGAATGGCTGTTTTGCAGAGGCTCCGGCGAAAAATCTAATTTTTAAAAATTAGTTAAAAATACCCTTTTAATTTAGGTGTGAAATGCTTATTTTTGCAGCCGTTTAAAACGAAAATGAATTTTTATACAAAACCATAAAACGTTTTTAATATGAACAAAAAGAGAGTTTATCTGTTTGGAAACAAAAAGGCCGACGGTAACGGTACCATGCGAGAATTGCTCGGTGGTAAAGGTGCCAACTTGGCCGAGATGAATTTGTTAGGAATGCCTGTTCCTCCGGGTTTCACCATTACGACTGACGTTTGTACCGAATATTTCGAAGTAGGTAAGGACGCTGTTGTTGCCATGATTACAGCTGAAGTGGAAGCTGCTATGAAGGCTACCGAATTGGCTGTTGATGGTCCTAAGTTTGGTGATGCCGAAAATCCCTTGTTGGTTTCTGTTCGTTCAGGTGCCCGTGCTTCTATGCCCGGTATGATGGATACCATCCTCAACTTGGGTATGAACGATCAGGCTGTTGAAGTGATTGCCAAGAGAAGTAATAATCCTCGTTTTGCATGGGACTCATATCGTCGTTTCGTACAGATGTACGGTGACGTAGTTTTGGGTATGAAGCCCGTCAAGAAAGAAGACGAAGATCCTTTCGAAGTAATTATCCACCACATGAAAGAACAACGTGGTGTTACTTTGGATACCGAATTGACCACCGAAGATTTGAAGGAATTGGTTGCTTTGTTCAAGGCCGCCGTTAAGGAAAATACCGGTTTGGATTTCCCCGACGATCCTTGGCAACAATTGTGGGGTGCTATCTGCGCTGTATTCGACAGCTGGATGAACGAACGCGCTATCCTTTATCGTAAACTTAACAAGATTCCTGCAGAATGGGGTACCGCTGTAAACGTACAGTCTATGGTATTCGGTAACATGGGTGACAATTCTGCTACCGGTGTTGCTTTTACCCGTGATGCTGCTACCGGTGAAGATATCTTCAACGGTGAATATTTGATTAACGCTCAGGGTGAAGACGTTGTGGCCGGTATCCGTACTCCTCAACAGATCACCATCGAAGGTTCTCGTCGTTGGGCTGCTGCTCAAGGTATCAGCGAAGAAGAACGTGTAGCTAAATATCCTTCTTTGGAAGAAACCATGCCTGCTGCTTTCCAAGAATTGAACACCATTCAGGAAAACTTGGAAAATCATAACAGAGATATGCAGGATATCGAATTTACCATTCAAGATGGCAAGTTGTGGATGTTGCAGACCCGTAACGGTAAGCGTACCGGTGCTGCTATGGTTCGCATTGCTATGGAAATGGTTCGTCAGGGTATGCTTACCGAACAGGAAGCTGTGATGCGCATCGAGCCTGAAAAATTGGACGAATTGTTGCACCCTGTATTCAAGAAAGCTGCTTTGTCTGCTGCTAAGCCTATCACCAAAGGTTTGCCCGCTTCTCCCGGTGCTGCTACCGGCCGTATCGTATTCTTCGCTGAAGATGCTGAAGCTTGGGCTGAAAGAGGCGAAAAGACCATCTTGGTTCGTATCGAAACCTCTCCCGAAGACTTGAAGGGTATGTTGAGCGCACAAGGTATCATGACTGCTCGCGGTGGTATGACTTCTCACGCTGCTGTAGTTGCTCGTGGTATGGGTAAGTGCTGTGTATCAGCTGCTAATAGCGTTATTATCGACTATAAGGCTCGTACCTTGTCAGTTGATGGTTTGACTTTGAAAGAAGGCGATTGGTTGTCATTGGATGGTTCTACCGGTTTTGTTTACGCTGGTAGCATCGAAACCCAAGCTCCTGAATTGAGCGGCGATTTCGGTGAATTGATGGCTATGGCCGATAAATATGCTCGTCTGAAAGTACGCACCAATGCAGATACTCCTCGTGATGCTGCTGTGGCTCGTCAATTTGGCGCTACCGGTATCGGTTTGACCCGTACCGAACACATGTTCTTCGATGGCGACAAGATCATTGCTATGCGTCAAATGATTTTGGCTAAGGATGAAGAAGGTCGTCGTGAAGCTTTGAAGAAATTGTTGCCCTTGCAACGTGACGACTTCTACGGTATTTTCAAGGCTATGCACGATCTGCCTGTTACCGTTCGTCTTTTGGATCCGCCACTCCATGAATTCGTTCCCCATGATGAAAAGGGTCAGAAGGAAATGGCTGATGTAATGGGTGTTACCGTTTCAGAAGTTAAAGAACGTGTTGAATCATTGATTGAACAGAACCCCATGTTGGGTCACCGTGGTTGTCGTTTGGGTAATACCTATCCTGAAATCACCGAAATGCAGACTCGTGCTATCTTGAGCGCTGCTTTGGATTTGAAGGCTGAAGGTATCAAGACCTATCCTGAAATCATGATTCCTCTGATTGGTAATGTATTGGAATTCAACGCTCAGAAGGCTGTTATCAAGGCTACTGCCGACGCTTTGTTTGCTGAACGCAACGATAGCATCGAATACAAGGTAGGTACGATGATTGAAATTCCTCGCGCTGCTCTTACCGCTAACCAAATTGCTGAATCAGCTGAATTCTTCTCATTCGGTACCAACGACTTGACTCAGATGACCTTCGGTTACAGCCGCGACGACGTTGCTTCATTCTTGCCCATCTATCTCGAAAAGGGTATCTTGAAGAACGACCCCTTCGCAGTATTGGATCAAGTTGGTGTAGGTCAGTTGGTTAACATGGCTACTCAGAATGGTCGCTCAGTTAATCCTAACTTGAAGTGCGGTATCTGTGGTGAACATGGTGGTGAACCTTCTTCTGTAGAATTCTGTCACAGAGTAGGTTTGAACTACGTAAGTTGTTCTCCTTTCCGCGTGCCCATCGCACGTTTGGCCGCTGCTCAGGCTGCTTTGAGATAATATTTCTAATCTCGATGTATACGAAAACGGCTCCTTCTTTTGAGGGGGCCGTTTTTTTGTTATGAACCCTTTGATTTAAAGAATTTTAGTTTGTCTAATTCGTTGAAATTTCATAAGTTTGCTCGAATTTAACAAACAGGGGAATGAAGCATAAGGATTTATTGAAAGCAATCTCTCAGGAAACGGGTCTGGAGGCTGATTTGGTACAGCAAATGTCTCAGGATCTGATAGCTTCCATGGTTGATATTCTAGCAAATGGCGATAGTCTCAGCGTTCAGGGCTTTGGTTCATTCGAGGTAAAGAAAAAAGACGAACGATTGTCCGTTCATCCTCAAACCAAACAACGTGTGATGATTCCGCCGAAATTGGTGCCTGTGTTCCGTCCGGGATCAAATCTTAAGTCAAAATTTAAAGAACGTCAATATGAATAACAAATATTTGCTTTCCGATTTGGTGACCCGTTTGCAGAAAAAGGGTTATGATGCCAAACAGGCTGAATTATTGACGCGAAGCTTTTTCCTTTGTGTAGAAAAAGGTTTAGAACAAGACCAGCAGGTTAAGATCAATCAATTCGGACAATTCAAGTTGCAAGAGGTGGATGCCCGCGAAAGTGTGGATGTCAATACCGGCAAGAGGGTAGAGATCAAGGCTCATTATAAACTTAACTTTTTACCTGATGCGCATCTGAAGGAATTGGTGAATGCTCCTCTGTCTCATCTGCAAGCCGTTGTTTTGGATGAAGACGCTAAGCCGGAAAAAACCTTGGCCGAAAAGATAGTAAGACCATCGGTAGATAAAATTCAAGCAAAACCTCAGGAAACGCTTGTCGAAGCGCCTCAAGCAAGCGCGGAAGAAGAGCATCCTGTTGAAATAAATAACAACCCCTTAAATGTAAATCAAATGAAAAAACAAGAAGAAAAAGCGCTTTTTGAAGTTCAGGAAACTCCGGAAAGTCCCAAACAAACTTCAAAGAAATCGAATGCATGGTTGTTGGTATTGTGTCTTGTTGCCATCGTACTGATTATCTATGCGATGCTTTCGAAAGAAAACAAGAAAGAAGTTTTGAAGGAAACGATTGTCAGTGAACAAGTAATGGTGCAGGAACCAACAGTGCCGGCAGTGCAAGAGCAGGAAGTTAAGGCCGAACCGAGCCTGCCCGAATTGAATCCAGCAGCTTGGCCTACGATGAAAGAAGTGGTACTCGGTAAAGGTGAACGTCTTACCTTGTTGGCCTTGGAAAATTATGGCGATAAAGTGTTCTGGGTATACATTTACGAAGCGAACAAGGATAAAATTGCCAATCCTAACGATGTGAAGGCCGGTACACGCATTCGTATTCCCCAATTGCCCATTGCACTCATCAATGCCAAAAGCACCGAAAGCATGGCAAGAGCTAAGGCCCTAGAAGAAAAGTACAAAGCGCAGTTTGCCAAATAAAACAATCCTGCAATTTTAACGAGAATGAGCTATGAAATAGTGGCTCATTTCTCTATTTTTGCAACTTCATTAAGAATAGTATTTAACCTCGTATTTATATAAAAATGACTAATCAAGTAGACATTAGAGAGCTTAATGCGCTTATCGAAAAAAAGAGCGCATTCGTAGATATGATTAACTTGGGTATGGATCGCAACATCGTGGGACAGAAGCATTTGGTTGAGTCTTTGTTGATAGGTCTTCTGTCTGATGGACATATTTTGCTGGAAGGTGTTCCGGGTTTGGCTAAAACTATGGCAATCAAAACTTTGGCTTCGCTTATCGATGCAAAATACAGCCGTATTCAGTTTACTCCCGACCTTTTGCCCGCTGACGTAATCGGAACCATGATTTACAGCCAGAAGACAGAAGAGTTTTCGGTGAAGAAGGGTCCCGTTTTTGCCAACTTCGTTTTGGCAGACGAAATCAACCGTGCTCCGGCCAAAGTGCAGAGTGCTTTGCTGGAAGCTATGCAGGAAAGACAAGTAACCATTGGTGATGCTACTTTTGCCTTGAAGGCGCCATTTTTGGTGATGGCTACCCAGAATCCCATCGAACAAGAAGGTACTTATCCGCTGCCCGAAGCTCAGATGGACCGTTTCATGATGAAGGTGCTGATTGATTATCCCAAGAAAGACGAAGAAGCACGCATCCTTCGTATGAATATTTCCGGCGAACGCGAAGAAATCAAGCCGGTGTTGTCTGCCGAAGAAATTCTGGAAGCTCGCAAAGTGGTTCGTCAAGTGTATATGGACGAAAAAATCGAGCGCTATATTGTTGATTTGGTGTTTGCTACGCGCTATCCGCAGGATTATGGACTTTCGTCTTTGAAAGACATGATTTCTTTTGGTGGATCGCCTCGTGCTTCTATCAGTTTGGCTTTGGCAGCTCGCGCTTATGCATTTATCAAACATCGTGGCTATGTGATTCCCGAAGATGTTCGTGCTGTGGCACATGACGTGCTGCGTCATCGTATCGGTTTGAGTTATGAAGCGGAAGCCAACAACATGACTTGTGACGAAATTATCAGCGAAATCCTTAACGCAGTTCAAGTTCCTTAATCGTCCGGTATATGGAAACCACCGATTTGTTGAAAAAGGTTCGACAGATTGAAATCAAGACAAGGGGCTTGTCGCGCAATATATTTGCCGGTCAGTATCATACGGCTTTCAAGGGCCGCGGTATGGCTTTTTCTGAAGTGCGTGAATATCAATTTGGAGATGATATCCGTAACATCGATTGGAATGTGACGGCTCGTCTCAACACGCCTTTCGTGAAGGTTTACGAAGAAGAACGCGAGCTGACGGTGATGTTGTTGGTGGACGTGTCTGCCAGTCGTCAATTCGGTACGGATACGCGTCTGAAACAGGATTTGGTGACTGAAATTGCTGCGACTTTGGCTTTCTCGGCTATCCAGAACAACGACAAGATTGGCCTTATTTTCTTTTCCGACCGCATCGAGAAATTTATCCCGCCGCAAAAAGGCAAGAAGCATATTCTTTATCTGATTCGCGAGTTGTTGGGATTTCAGCCTATGCACAACGGCACCGATGTTTCGGAAGCTTTGCGCTATATGACCAATGCCATCAAAAAACGTTGTACGGCCTTCGTTATCTCCGATTTTCTTGATATCAAAGACTTTAAAACCGATCTCACCATCGCCAACCGCAAACACGATGTGGTGGCGCTGCAAGTCTACGACCGTCGAGAAGCCGTTTTGCCCAATGTAGGATTATTGCGCGTGAAAGATGCTGAAACCCAGGAGGAAATCTTGGTGGATGCTTCTTCGAAGCGCTTGCGTCAGCAATATGCGGCCTGGTGGCACAATCATCAGGAACATTTGTCTGATGTCTTCAAAAAGTCGAAAGTGGATTATGTGTCCATTGCTACCGACGAGGATTATGTTCGTTCGTTGATGGCTTTGTTTAACCTTAGAAATTAGAGACTTATGAAACGAATAAGTATATTGCTTCTTGTTTTGTCGATGAGTCTTGAACTCTTGGCTGCCCGCGTGACGGTGGATATGCGTCTGGATTCTGCCAGTATGCTTATCGGACATCAGAACCGTTGTTATCTGGAAGTTTGTGCCGCTATGGATGCAGAGGTGGATTTGCCTGTGTATTTGCAAGATACCATTGTTGGTGGTTTGTTTATTCTGCAGCGCAGTCCCATCGATACGGTCGATATTGATAATGGCCGCAAGCGCGTTTCTGTGCAGTATCTTTTTACCTCTTTCGATGCGGATGTTTATTTTATTCCGCCCGTACAGGTGAGGGTAGATGGCGAAGATTATGAAAGTAATTATTTGACACTCAAGGTGAATACCTACGAAGTTGATACCGCTTCCATGCAGATGTTCGACATCAAGCCGGTAGAAAAAGCGCCTTTTGTGTTGAGTGATTATACCCAAGTGCCGAGTCTGATTTATGGCGCTATCGCATTGATTGTGTTGATTATCGCTTTGGTGTATACTTTCCGTAAACCCAAGTCGGAAATGGCTTATGTAGCACCGGAAATCTTGTTGCCGCCTCATGTCGTGGCTTTGTCCGATTTGGATAGAATAAAGGAAGAAAAGCTTTGGTTGCAAGGACGTTACAAAGAATTCTATACCCAACTTACGGATGTTTTGCGTGCGTATATGTCGCGTCGTTTCGGATTTTCTGCCATGGAAATGACCACTTGGGAGATTCTTTCCATGTTGAAAAATCAACCCGAAGCCTCTGCCTTCTATCAATCGATGAAAGATTTGTTGGAACTTTCTGATTTCGTGAAGTTTGCCAAGATGAATCCGCTGCAGGAGGAAAACAATCGCAGTATTCGTGTGGCTTATGAATTTGTGGAAAGCACCCGCGAACAGGAGCCTGAAAACAAGGAAGCGAATCCTGAAAACGCAGCCTCGGCCGAAACTGCTGAACCTGTGATGAATAACCTTAACGAACAGTAGTCATGACTTTTGCACATCCATATTATTTTCTGTTGTTGCTTTTGCTCATTCCGGCCATTCTTTGGTATGTTTTGAAGCGAAAACAACGATATGCCAGTTTGCAAGTGTCCAATACCTTTGCTTTCCAGCAGATGCCTAAGACTTGGAAACAAAGATGCCAGCATTTGCCTTTTGTATTGCGTTGTCTGGTGTTTTCGCTGGTGGTAGTTGTTTTGGCGCGTCCGCAGTCGGTAGATTCCTGGCAGAATACTTCCACCGAAGGTATTGATATCGTGGTGGCTTTGGATATTTCTACATCAATGTTGGCGGAAGACTTGAAACCTAATCGTTTGGAGGCTGCTAAAAGCATTGCCAGTTCTTTTGTGGCCGATCGTCATAACGACAATATTGGCTTGGTTTTGTTTGCCGGCGAAAGCTTTACCCAATGTCCTCTTACCACCGATCATGCCGTTTTGATGAATCTTTTTGGCAGTATTCAATGTGGTATGATAGAAGACGGTACAGCTATCGGTCTGGGTTTGGCCAATGCGGTGAGTCGTGTGAAAGATTCCCAAGCCAAATCAAAAGTGATCATTCTGTTGACCGATGGTACCAACAACCGTGGCGATATCGATCCATTGACAGCTGCAGAATTGGCTAAAACATTTGGAATCAGGGTTTATACGATTGGTGTCGGTAAAAAAGGCAAGGCGCCGTATCCTTTCCAGACGGCCAATGGCGTGGTGTATCAGAATGTTGAAGTGAATATCGACGAAGAACCTTTGAAACAGATTGCATCTCTTACGGGCGGCGTATATTTCCGTGCCACCGACAATGCCACTTTGGCCGGTATCTATCAGGAAATCGACCAATTGGAAAAGACCAAGATGCAGGTGAGAGAATACAGCAAGCGTCAAGAAGAGTTTCGTCCTTTTGCGCTGGCTGCTTTCTTGCTGCTGTTGATAGAAATCATGCTTCGTCAGATTATCCGTAGTTTGCCTTAAATCCTAGCTTATGTTTAGATTTGAACAACCATATTATTTATATCTTCTGCTGTTGATACCGCTTTTGTTGCTCTTGTATCTGTATCGTAATTCCGTGCAGAAAAGACAACTGAAGCAGTACGGCGATCCACAGTTGATGGCTTCTTTGATGCCGATGATTTCTCCGGCGCGTCGTGTTTGGCATATCGTTTTGCAACTGATGGCTTTGAGCTTGTGTATCTTTATGTTGGCTGGTCCTCAGTTTGGTTCTAAGTTGGAAAAAATCAAACGACAGGGTAGTGAACTGATGATTGCTTTGGACGTTTCTCGTTCGATGAATGCCCAGGATATCGCGCCTAGTCGTATGGAAAAATCCAAGCAGACCTTGTCAAAGCTGATAGACGAACTTTCTGATGATAAAATTGGTCTGATTGTTTTTGCCGGCGGCGCCTTTACCCAATTGCCTATCACTGCCGATTATGTGTCGGCCAAGATGTTTCTGAATACCATTTCTACCGACTTGGTGCCCGTGCAAGGTACGGCTATCGGTACAGCTCTGGATTTGGCGATGCGTTCTTTTGGTGCCAAGACCGATGCCGATCGTGCGATTATCGTCATTACGGATGGTGAAAACCACGAAGATGATGCTTTGGCCAAGGCTAAAGCATGCTTGGAACAAGGTGTGCGCGTGCATGTTATCGGTATGGGTTTGCCCAAAGGTGCGCCTATTCCCAGCGGTCGTCCGAACGATTTTCATAAAGATAAGGATGGTAACGTGGTTATCAGTAAGTTGAACGAAGAAATGTGTCAGCAGATTGCGCAGGCCGGTGGTGGTATCTATGTGCGTAGCGACAATTCCAATGCGGCTTTGAAAGTCTTGTTGCAGGAACTTGGTAAGATGAATCAAGCCGATATCGAAACGACGGTATATACCGAATACGACGATCAGTTTCCGTCCTTGGCTTGGGTTTTGTTGGCTATTTTGCTGATAGATATGTTTATCATGGAAGCCCGCAACAACAAGTTGAAAAACATCAAATTATTTTGATATGAAGTGTATGAATAAATATATCGTCTTCGCTGTTGCTTTATTATTCTCCTTGACGCTTTCGGCGCAGAAAGCGGAGCGCAAGCAGATTAGAGATGGAAATAAACTTTATGAAAATGAGCAATATACCGAAGCGGAAATTGCCTATCGCAAGGCGCTGGAAGTGAATCCCAATTCTCCTCAGTCGAGCATGAATCTGGGAAATGCGCTTTATCGTCAGCAGAAGGCCCAAGAAGCTTTGGAACAATATCAAAAGCAGGTTGCCGACGAAGAACATCCTGAACGTCAAGCAGATGCTTATCATAATATTGGTAATGTGTTGATGCAGGCTCAAGATTATGCGCATGCCATCGAGGCCTACAAACAATCCTTGATGAAACGTCCTTCTGATGATGAAACCCGTTACAACCTGGCTTTGGCGCAAGCTTTGCTCAAACAGCAGCAAGAGCAGCAACAGAATCAGGATCAGGAACAACAGGAAGATCAGCAAGAACAAGAACAGCAACAAGAGCAGCAACAGCAGCCTCAAGAACAAGAGCAACAACAAGATCAGCAACAGCAAGAACAACAACAGCCTGAGAATGCGCATGAACAACTTAGCAAAGAACAGGCGCAACAATTGCTGGATGCTTTGATGCAAGACGAAGAAGAAGTACAGGAAAAAGTGAAAGAACTGCAGATGCAACAATCGCAGAGCAGAAAAACAGATAAAGATTGGTAATGATGAATAGAAAAATTAGCATAATGGGGCTTTGTTTGCTCCTAATGTCGGCCTGGTCGCTCAAGGCTCAAGAGGCTTCTTTCAGAGCGGAAGCACCTTCGAAAGTGGTGATGGGTCAGCAGTTTCAGTTGAGTTATGTGTTTGCCAATATGGATCCCAAGGATTTCCGTGCTCCGGAATTCGAGGATTTTGAGGTTTTGTTCGGGCCATCTACTTCGGTGTCGTCGTCAACGCAAATTATTCAAGGTAAACGTACTTCGAGTGTGGAACGTCGTTATACTTATTACTTGGCACCCAAAAAGGAAGGCAACTTTACCATTCCGGCAGCCACTGCCACTTTGAAGAAAGAAAAAATCAGTTCCAATACGCTTAGTATTACGGTTTTGCCACAGGATAATCCTGCGAACAATCAATCACAATCGTCTGGTGCAGCATCTTCGCAATCAGCTTCGTCGACGGCATTGTCATCTGAGAACCTCTTTATCAGGGCAATAGCTTCGAAAACCAAGGTATATGAACAAGAAGCCATCGTGTTGACCTACAAACTCTATACCCGTTTGGATGTGGCAGGTTTGAGTAACGTGAAATTTCCTGAGTACAAAGGTTTTATGGTACAGGAAATTGAAACTCCGGCCGAAGCTCAATGGGATATGGAAAATTATAAAGGGCTGAATTATCGCACGGTTGTCTTGAAGCAGAATGTGCTTTTCCCGCAGCAACAAGGAACGCTCAACATCGAGTCGGGTTCTTTCGATGTGGTGGTGAGAGTTCGCAACCAAGCCGGTCGTTCCCGCAGCATCTTCGACGACTTTTTCGACACCTATCAGGATGTAAACAAAACACTTACGTCCAATCCTATCAGCATACAGGTTGAAGCTTTTCCTTTTGGTAAACCGGCTTCTTTCCATCCATTCTCCGGCAGTCTCAGCATGACTTCTTCCATTTCTGCCACTTCTTTGAAAGCCGACGAAGCCCTCACGCTGACTTTGACGCTGAAGGGTAGCGGAAATATGAAAATGTTGAAAACGCCCGATATCAAATTTCCTGCCGATTTCGACGTTTACGATCCTAAGGCGAACAATCAGTTCAAAACAACTACAAAAGGCGTTTCTGGAAGCAAAACTATTGAATATCTGGTGATTCCTCGTTATGCCGGACAATTTGATATTCCCGCGGTGGAAGTTTCTTATTTCGACTTGGAAAGCAAATCTTACAAAACGCTGCGCAGCGAAGCTTATCATTTGGATGTGGCCCGATCTGACAATGCTGAGTCTGCTATGATTTCGGGTAATTATACGGCAGCTAAGGAAAATGTGCGTGTATTGGGACAGGATATCCGTTATATCAAAACCGGCGATTTGTCCTTGAAACCCAGTCCGGTATATATTTATGCCGCCGCTTGGTTCCCCTGGGCTTTCATCTTGCCTTTCTGCCTGTTTGTGGTGATTTTGCTCTTGTATCGCAAACAGATCAAAGCCAATGCCGACTTGGTAAGACAACGTACGCGTAAGGCAAATAAAGTGGCGGTGAAGCGTCTTAAACGCGCTGCCGGCTACCTGAAGCAGAACGATCGCGCTCATTTCTACGAAGAAGTACTGAAAGCTTTGTGGGGTTATACCAGCGATAAGTTGAATATTCCGCTTTCGGCTTTGTCTAAAGATAATGTAGATGCCGAACTGGCTCGTTGTCAGGTGAGCGAAGAAGTCCGCAAGGCTTATATGGATATTCTGGAAATCTGTGAATTTGAACAATATGCACCGGGTCAGGCCAATCAAACCATGGACGATTTGTATGCCAAGACCACCGATGTGATGGATAAAATGGAAAGCACCATTAAAAAATAATGAATATGAAAAAGACCATCATAAGTTTCGTACTTGCTTTGATTGCTTGTACTTGGATAAATGCTCAGGAACAACTGTCGGCCGATACATTGTTGCAGCGTGCCGCTCAGGCCTATGCAGAAGGTAAATATGATATTTCCGCTGCTTATTACGAAGATGTCTTGGCATCTCAAGGACAGTCGTATCAATTGTATTACAATCT
>JAEIGA010004602.1_pt1 | contig 21314 bp, 14 predicted proteins | sample 9270691 | NCBI WGS metagenome assembly JAEIGA01 (sample SAMN17057246, study PRJNA624740) | gut metagenome | biome: biome; isolation source: fecal sample | host: Bos grunniens | place: China: Xizang | collected 2019 | reverse complement strand
GATAGCAGTAGAATCAAGACCTGAGTACCGCTCGGCGGAAGCCGGTGTGGAAGTGGCCAGGAGGAACCTCCAGATCGCAAGGGCATCGTACTATCCGACCCTGTCGCTGTCGGCGGGATATGGTACTAGCTACTCGGGCGCGAGGCAGAAGGCCGTGCAGAACCCTGACGGCACATACCGTTACGAGGCGTACCCGTTCTTCAGGCAGTACCTCGACAACGGAAGTTCGTACCTCTCGCTGAGCCTGAACATACCGATCTTCTCAGGGATGTCCGCAAGGAACAGCGTCAGGAGGGCTAAGAACGCCCGCCTTGATGCACAGTACACTCTCCAGGCGGTCAGGAAGCAGCTGTCAAGGGAATACGAGCAGGCTCTGATAGAATACCAGACCTCGTGCAGGCAGTACGAGACAGCCAGAGAACAACTCGCATATGCTGAGGAGGCCGCGAGAATGATGACCGAGAAGTACAACCTCGGCAAGACGGACTTCTCCTCCTGGAACACGGCGATGACTGAACTCGCCAAGGCGAAGTATGCTACAAATAATGTGGCATATACTTTATGTTTAAGACGATTGTCAATGATTATCATTGTGGATCATCAAATATAGAATTAACTACGATTCAAGCTACATTGCCTTGGTAATATCGCTTCTCTTTATCTATTGTGATTCTTAAACTATTACCACACCTGTTCCAAATATTTTAATGTGCACATTGAGTATCAAGTGTTTAGCTTTTTAAAAGTGAAACTTTAGATTAGAAGATCAAACTTTATCCTTATAGCTTTGCCGATAAATAATAAGAGCTTGTCTGAAATGTTAATTGTAATATAAAATGGAACTGACAAATAGAATAACCGCGAAGGATATACATAATAATTTGATTAACCTTCGGAAGCTAGTTATTGAGGTTACAGACTCATGTAATCTGATGTGTACATACTGTGCATACCGTGATTTATATCAAGATCCAGAAGTAAGGGACTTTGGTAATATGAAATTCGCTCAGATTAGACCACTCTTAGATTATTTGACAAGTTTATGGTATGATAAGGATGTAGATAGAATGACCGATGTCGGTTTTTATGGTGGTGAACCATTGCTTAATATAGCCTTGATTCGTCAGGTGATAGATTATTTGGAAAATAAGAATACGAGAAAGTCCTTTTCCTATACGATGACGACAAACGGATTGTTGTTGGATAAATATATGGATTATCTTGTTGAAAAGAATTTTCGTTTGCTGATAAGTTTAGATGGTGATGAAAGCGGTCAATGTTATAGGCTAAAAAAGAATGGAGATAATTCCTTTAAAGAAGTATACTCTAACATTCTTCATCTTCGTCAGAAATATCCTGATTATTTTAAGGACAAAGTGAACTTTCATACAATAATACATAATAAAAACTCCGTGCGTGAGGTCGTGGACTTTATGATAAAAGAGTTTGATAAAGTACCAAGTCTATCAGAGATAACTCCTAATGGGATTCGAAAAGACAAGAAAGATATTTATCAATTGATGCATCAGAGTATTGTTGAAAGTATACAGGCTGATACAGACCCTCAAGATCTTCGCAATGCTTTAGGATATGAAAACCCAGGCAAGGAATACCTATATCAATATCTTAGAGCATATAGCGGCAACTTCTATGATACATATAATTCATTGATATCAGGGAATGTTGTCAATCATACTCCAACGGGTACGTGTCATCCTTTTCAAATAAAATTATTTGTTACAGTTAAAGGAGAGATTCTTCAATGTGAACAAATATCTCATAAGTGGGCTTGTGGAGTTGTGTCAAATAATCATCTGTCATTAGACTGTGAGAAAATAGCAGAAAAATACAACTCATTGCTGGATGTCGTTCAAGCTCAATGCGGATCATGCTCAATTGCTCGTAGTTGCCCAGTATGTGTATTTAAAATGGAGGACTTTCCCGAAAAAAATAAATGTGAGAAGTATCTGTCTAAGTTGCAATTTAGCCAATACCAGAACTCATGTTTGGATACTTTGTTAAAGTCTCCAAAACTCTATAATGTACTAATAAATGAAATACATAAATAATTCAGCACAATAAAAGGAGGTGTATAAAAATGTTAAAGATCAATGTTACAGAACTAAGAATTCTAGAAACTGCTGAGATGGAGGCTATAGCAGGAGGTGGAGGTATTCAGACTACAATTGGAGGTTGCGACTTGTGTTTCCGAACTAAATCTGAAAAAGCTGAAAATGAATTGGCGGACAATACTCCATCTAAATCAACAACTACAGACAAAGTAAATGTTTTGTAAGTTGCAAACGAGCACCTCCTATTATGATAGGAGGTGTGTTAAAATCATATAAGATGAAATACAAAATACATATCCGTAGCTCTGTTTTTTTCTGGTATTCCGATAATAATGTATTGTTTTACGATACTGAATCAGCATCCTTTCTATTCATACCTTTGTCGGATGAGATACAGAAGATTTGCATGATTCTAAGTAATCCTTCTTCGCTGTATAGTTTTGTATATGATACCGAAAATATAAATGTAAGTCAATTTGTTGAAGAGCTCATCTCTAAAGGATTTTGCGTAGAGGACGATGGTAAAGAAAGTTTAATTTCATTACCTCCAATATTATGTGTTAATAATAATTGGGAAATAATTAAGAAGAAAGGTCAATATAAGCTTGTTACGGAATTATTGAAGTCTATTGTCTTTTTAATGGGTGGTTCAGAGCTTGAAACGAGCATTGAGCGGCTAGAACACTTAGCCAATATTGAATATGATTTGAAGGGGAATGCATTAATGGATCTGAGTGTTATGGATGCATTTTTGACTGATAATTGTCTCACTCAGTTAAATCGTCTCTCATTCGTAATTGGTGCTAAATGTTCATCTGGGTATATAGATAAACTGATGAAACTTGTAACAAAGCATGATTTAGAGAATAAAGTGCAAGCTTATGTTTTAATTAATTCATCTGAGGAAGGTGTTGAACAATTGATAAACAATATTCCTATACCGGTACATCCTGTATTCGTCAGCATATCAGATGGTCCCTCTATTACATTGGCAGGCTCTATTTTTCTTGTTCAGTCTATGGAGGAGGTAAATAAAGCTATGGAATTTATATCGGCGAATCAATTGGAAGATTGTATTTTGTACCCTCAATACAATGGTCAGAATCATTCTTTTTATGAATGCGAAGTTTTTCCAAATATTGACGAATTATTCGAAAACAGAATATCCAAGAGGCAGATTTTCATTCACAGAACGTTGAATGTCAATTATTTTGGACAATTAATTGTCCTTCCTAATGCTCAAGTATACTCCAGTTTGTTAAGACCTGCTATTGGTCGTCTTTCAGATGGAATATATTCTTTGGTTTATAGCGAGATGGAAAATAATTATCTGTGGAGAAAAACAAGAAATATGCTCTCCCGTTGCAAGGAGTGTCTGTATTGTGATTTATGCCCATCACCAATTCTTGAAGAGGAGTTGATGAATGACAAATGTCCATATATAGTAAATTGACAAATTCGTTTAAATATAGATCAATGTACTATAAAACATAAGCGACAAGGTATAGGAACCAAAAGTGAGATATAATTGATTGTAAGAATATTAATGCTTTAATAAGCCAGTAGATATATGAGGGTTTTAGTTTCAATATATATAGCTGTTATATTATCTGTAGTATCGCTACATGCACAGAATACTATTGACATCAAGAATTACAACCATTACACGAATGTAAGGCTCAAACTATCACTTCAAGATGCAGATTCTGATGAGCCGATAGCCTATGCAACTGTATATCTGATCCCTCAAAATGATACTCTTATCACCAACTTCGCAGTTTCGGATGAAGCTGGTGAAGTCGAGATACAAGATATAATACCTGGCAGATATCAAGTCAATGCTGAAATGATCGGTTATCATTCATATAAGAGGATTCACAACTTAAAGGGGACTCAGATAGATTTAGGGATAATCAAGCTCGAAGAAAATCCTGAAGACATTGATCCAGCATCAATCACCTCCATAGGCAATGCGATTGTCGTCAAGAGTGATACCCTCATCTATAATACTTCAGCTTTCAGAGTTGGAGAGAATGCAATGCTTGAGGACCTTCTTAAAAAGATGCCAGGAATGGAAGTCGCACCCGATGGCACGGTGATGGTCAATGGCGAGAATGTTGATAAAATAACGATCGGAGGTAAAACATTCTTCTTTAATGATCCTGCGATGGCTGTTAAGAATTTGCCGGCAAAAGTCGTTGAACGCATTAAGGTCGTAGATAAGAAAACCGATGAAGCGGAGTTCTCAGGAGTCAGCACCAAAGATGAAAAAGAAAAGGTAATGGACCTGGAACTTAAAAGCGAATATCAGGAAGGATGGTTCGGCAATGCGAAGCTACATGGAGGTGTTCCAATGAAAGGAGAGGATGCCAATGAGTTATCTGCAGATGATAAGGCGTTGTTCAATGCCAGTGCTATGGCTGCATACTATAATGAGGCCGATCAGATTACACTGCTGGCAAATGGCAAGAACGTGGATGATTATGGCGGAGGCTCCGTACCTGTATATACCGGCACTGATGATATCGATAGTTTTGCTGGTCGCGAAGGCATAATAACATCTGCACAAGCTGGCGTAAACTATAACACAGAGAGAATTGGTGGAATGGAAATGAGCTCGAACGCAGCTTATAATTACAGCAACAAGGATGCTCGTGAAAAATCACATCGCACATCATTCCAATCAATTGGCAGCGATATTGAAACCGACACTGAATACAATGGTGTCGGGACTGATTCAAGACTGAGCGCCAGCATCATACTTAAGAACAGGGATACTGAAAGATTTCTATTCACTATCAATCCGACATTCTATTATACGACAAGAGAACGAAATGAGTCATACACTTCTGCAACAACCTATGGAGACGGACAGTTGAACAGCAGTCAATCTTCAACGTTTTCTCATACCGATGTGTTCAACACGAGAACAAATTGGAATCTAGGAGTTCAAAACCTTGGTAAAGATAATAGAAGCTTAACCTTCGCAGGTAATTTCACTTATCGAAATAAGGCAGGAAACAGTACGGACTATTCAACGACTGATTTCGGGGAAACGACAGATATAAAGAATCTGATGTGTGGCACAGCTGTCAACTATCTGGCAACAGAGGGGATATTATCATATGTTGAACCAATAAGCACGAACTGGTCACTGCAAACCAGATTTACAGCCTGCTACATATCTCAGGGTGATGACATAAGTGCGTTCAACGGCATCGATGGCAGCGCTAATGCCAACTATTCATCCTACTCCCGCAATCAGGATCTGCTTCTGAGGGAAAGACTGTTGATGCAGTATGAAAAAGATAATGCTAAGGCGGTTTTGGGATTGCAGATTGATCAGGAGAATGTCAATATCTTCTCGAGGTATCTTGGAGTTGAAAATATAACCGGTAAAGGTGATTGGACTTTGAATCTCGCTCCATACGCAGATGTGGAACTAAGAATGGACAACTCGTATCTTACAATAGATGCAGGAGGCCGTACTGAGGCGCCAATAGGAGGTCTGATAATCCCGACATTAAATATTGCCAATCCAACCCAGATAACTACAGGAAACATATATTTGAAAACAGGCTTCCAGCAGAATCTCAATCTCAGGTTTAGACGCAACGATCCAAAGACCTTCTCTTATGTAAATGCGAGACTGCGCGGTGGAATTACGCATAATGGTCTTGTTTATGCAAGTTGGTTCGATGATAATGGAGTAAGGTGCGCCATCCCCGTGAATTCAAAATCCCCAACATATACTGTTAGCGGATCCTTTAATTATAGAAGGCCATTAAACAAAAAGAAGACCCTGACGCTCTCAATTTATCCTACGGCAGGATATTCCAGCAGTTCAAGCTATCAAGCCAAGACCACGTTGCCAGGACTTGATAAAGAGAATTTTGACTATGGAAAGACAATGGATTGGTTTTGGGGTGACGCTGATGGAAGTACTTTCTATAGTGGCGAAAGCGGATTTGCACAAAGCATGACAAACATCTGGGACTATTCGTTGACTGTTGACCTGCAATATGAAATAGGAAACTTCAGTCTGATGGCAGGAGGTTGTGCAAGTAACACTATAAGCCGCTACTCTCTAGATAGTGCTGCCAATAACGACATATGGACCTTCACTACATACGGCGAGTTGTTATGGTATCATGAAAAAGGATGGGAGGTTATGACAGACTATGTTTTTAACTTCTATCGAGGTCTTTCTAAAGGATTTGGTGTTCCTGAATATATTTGGAATGCTAGACTCAGCAAGGAACTTAAATCATTCACCATAAACCTATCCTTAATGGATATATTGAATCAGCGTAGATCTTATCTTGGTCAGATTCGCAAGACTTCTGCAGAATATATGGAAGACTCATACCATAATGTGATGGGCCGTTGTGTCCTTTTGGGCGTATCTTTCAATTTCGGCAAAATGAATGCTAAGAATAATTCCAAGGTACAGTCTGCTATGTATCAGATGGCGTATTGAATTATGTGTAATTCTGAGTATTATTGCTGAGACGTCTCATTAGAAATATGTTTTGTAAAAGCGCTTTTGAGGATGCTGTGATTTAATAATAACAGACACGGCCTACGTTGATGGTGTTTGGGTTATATATGGCGAACTGGTTCTATCGCGCTATAGCTAATCCAAGATTCGTGGTTCTTGCTTTTACTATATCAGAAATCATGATAATGTTCTTTCACTATATAAGATAGGTCATAATGTCCTCGGATTACATGGCTTGATAATAATTTGAGGCGTGGATCACATCCAATTGTAGCATTCAGTCTTCTGTGAACTTGTCCCCAATATTATATATTAAACTCTATCTGCAAGTGATCTGTTTTTTTATCAACATCTATTGATAATCAGCGATATAGGTGACCGAAAGGTGAAACTATATAATTTTAACTTAAACTTAGTAATGGTTAATTTGCGACATTGTTATGAATCTCAGAATACTAAAAGTTGCAGCTCGTCTCAGAAGGAGGATTCCGAAAATCCTAAAAAAGAGTAGGACTTATATATAATCTTATAAAAACAATGATTAGAAATTTTTATCGAATTCTTTGCTTGATAATTGCTATTGCTTTTCAAGCGTGTTCTAAAGATTTGCCCGAAGTTGGCGTGGATGTTTTAGAAGATAATACTATGCCTCTTACGAAGGCTATTGTTCCTGACGAATTTGATTGGGAAACGGCAGATTGGATGCCTACGCCTCCCGGTCAAGCCTCAATTCCAGTTCCTTGGGATGCACAAGGAAGTATCAGTGGTTTTTATGGCCTTGACGTAGTAAATGATTATTTAAAGGTGGATGGATGGAAACTTATTTATTCTACATTTAGAGATTATGGTGAAGAATTGATTGACCCTTATTTTGTCTTATATAATGTGTATAGGGGTACGCTACGTATATATTTCTTCTTGACAAATCCATACATCGGGCCATCTACCTATCTACAAGATGCGATTTCTATCAATAGCTTATCAGGTTACTCAACTACTTTGTTGAGATATCTAAATAATGAAATTATTGATGCAGGTGAAAATGTCTCAATGTATAGCCAGGTTCAGCCTAAAATGCCGAGTGGAGGAGCGCCATTAGCAGCGAGGAGATGGTATATGTTAGAGTATGAAATGGCATATGACCCTAATATACAAAACTATACTTCTGATCAGATTAATCTTACTTGGTTTTTAAACTATCTTAATGTCTCTGAAATTCAGTTGAACGGAACTGCAAATTCAGAAATATATGGTACTGTTGGTGGAACAAATAATTTTCTTAGTGATATAAGCGGAGATGTTGGTGAGGGAGCCCTCGCAATTATCGGCCTAGGCACATTAGATAAACTTACGATTAACAAAGATACCGGCGAAAACAAGTTGAAACTTAATAAAGCAATATTTAAGAGTATTGTTACAGGTATAGAAAAGGCAGTCAGTTCATTTAGTTCAGGTGTTCCAGGGATTGCAATAGATTTCTTGAATTCTGTTTTTGGCGGAAATAGTTCTTCTGGTCAATCAACAGTATCCTTAAAGTCTGATTCGAAAATCATGTTGTCTGGCACTTCAACAGAACACGGCGCGGTCTCATCAACTCCGATAGATATTAAGATTCCTGGAACGCAAATTAGGGCTAATGCCTCTGGATACATTCCATTGTATAATCAGCCTATGGGAGTATTTCATTGGAAAGGGAATCTTAGTGTGACAGTCAATGAAGTCATTAATATAACAAAAGAAGATGATGAGATTATGTTTACTGGAAAATATGATGTTAAACGTCATTCTGCAACAGTTGCCAATCAGGATTATTCTAAATATGTTACATTTAATCCAGCCGTTACAGAAGTTGCGAATGTCTCGGTCATATCGCAACAACTATATGGTATAGACGTAGATGGTAATTTCCATTCATTTCCTTTAACAGGTGTAATATACGATAGTCCTTGGGAAGCAGATAGTCCAATTCCAGAGATAAATAATGCTTGTGTTAAACTTCTGATTAGGGTTGAACCTAAAAATGGGGCACCGGCCTCTTATATAACGAAAACATTCTATGTTGACAATTTCAAATGGAATACTACTAGAAATTTTTATTATTAATATTCAACCAATTCGATAATTATGAGTAATAAATTATGGCGTTTCTCTTTATTGATTGTAATGTTTCTTTCAGTCTTCTCTAGCTGTGAAAAGATAGAAGACACTACAGGAACCTTGATAGTTAATTTCAACCGAGCAGAAGAAGCAAGTGAGAAGATAGAGATAAAACTTTATCCATATGAGTTTGATTATGAAAGTATAGGACCAATTGAAATGAGGGTGGTAAAACCATCGGATACATCTGTCTCTTTTGAACTTATTTCAGGTAATTATATAGTCCATCATTCTGTATTTGGTTTCGCACGAGGTGTTCAAGTACGGGCAGGTGAAAGTACTATACTGAATTATTAAATGATACAATTGAGTGATGCAACTACACAGGAGGGTGCCGAAAATCCTAATGATCAAGAGTAGGCAATACATACACTATTTTATGAAAAAAGTAATTTTAATTTTAGGAATTCTTGTAGCATGCAGCTGTGCTAAAGAAACAATGGAAGGAATCGGTCATAATGATGACCTTGTAACTTTTGAGGAAAACAGTAGCAGTCAGTTTGCCATTACTGATGGCCAAACAATATTAGGCGAGCAGATTCAAATTCCGTATACTGTAACTAATTTGTTGAAAGCCCTAGCGTTACTTCCTGCAGAGACTAGATCCCAAATTAATTCGGATGAAATATATGCCACACATTATTATGTAAAGTTTCATCCCAAAAATAAGGAGGAATTAGACTTGTTGGAAGATATAAAACCACGTCTTCTGCTGAGCGAAACTCCTCTTGATCGTGAGATACTAGTTGGTGGCCGCTCTTATCACGACCCTACGCTTCCGGAAGATGTGCCTACATATCAATATACAACTATCGAAGCACGATATTGGAAAGAACTTACAGATACTCTCTCTGTTGAAAGTGAAGTATTGTTAGAGGCATATATGCCAGACTATTATATGGAAACTGAAACTAAGTCTTTTAATTCGACTATACCGAGTTCTGCTATGGAGGCCTTGATGCAAAAGGCATATGAACTTGCTGGCCATATATATGAACCAATGACAAAGGCTTCTGAATGGTATCCCTCCGGCACAATTAAGGCGTATGATAATAAAACCAATACGCTGGTTCCTATAAAAGGCGTTAGGGTTCGAGGCACGAGATTCCTTACTATTAAAGAGGATCTGACTGATGATAACGGATATTACCAATTGGGCAGTTTCAATAATCAAGTCAATATGAAATTAATATGGGAAGGAGAAAATTGGGATGTTAGAGACGGTAATCTTGGTCAAGCAGTATTTGATGGACCCAAAGTAGAGAACACAAGATGGAATGTGAATATTGATTCTACGCAGACAGCTCAAATTGCATTTGCTGCTATTCATAGAGCTGCTTACAGATACTACTGTGATTATATCTTTGGATTGTCTCGACCTGACAACTCTAGAAGGGAGAAGTTGGCATATATAGAGGATGGTATACATGATGGTACCGTTAATGGCGATTACAACCAACAGTGGGGATTAGGAGTTTGGTCAGATATTAGAATCGCAGGTCAAAATAGCTCTGGGGTTAGAGATGTGTCAGAATTATTTTGCACAACTTGTCATGAGTTAGCTCATGCTTCTCATTATACAAATGCGAAAAACAATTACAAGGACTCTGAACTAAGAGTACTTGAAAGCTGGACTAGATTTGCTCAATACCTTCTAACGAAACAGGAATATAAAGAATTGGGCGTGACATCGTTAACTGAATTAACGACCCAAAATGGAATTACGGGAGATAAGCCGGATGCAGTGTATAATTTTCAGCTTAATAATTCTTTGAGCTTGACCTATACACCTGTTCTAATCGATCTATATGATGATTTTAATCAGTATCAATATTATTATAATAATCCATCATATTCGGATGATAAGATAAAAAATATACCTCCTGCGGCCATTGAGAATGTTGTCTTTAATTCGACATCATTCACAAATTTTATTGATAAACTAAAAGATTTAACTGAAAAATATTCAGGTGAATACTATAATTTAACAGAAGAAAATATAGATTTGTTATTTGATAAATATATGTAATATATGAGAAAAATTATATCACTTGCATTATTGATGGTACTCATCATAAGCTGTAATAGAAACATAGATTATGCCTATAGCGTAGGTCTAAATATTAAGAACCATAGTTCCCATACAATTAGATTGAGCCTTACAGATGCGGATTGGCCATGGGGTGGCAAAACTTATGAGATCCGGGCAAATGAGGAGGTTGTTGTAAAAGAAAGCGTTGACGGAATTCCCGAATTAAATATATATACAGCTGTTGTTTACTTTGATTCAGCGGTAGAAGCTATTTACACGAATTCAGAAGATGGGTCGGAGTACAATATATGTAATAACGATAATTGGGTTGTAGAAAAAGATAAATATTCTACAATGTGGACATATACTTTTACTGAGGAGGATTATGATTATACTATAAGGCATCGCGAACCTTAATTATCCTATTTCCTGATACTTTATGAGATCGAATATCACATTCGGTCTCATTTTTATAACTTCAAGACGAAAAGATTACATTAGAGGTTATATGGGATGTTTCTTCTGTCATATCACATATTGATATATAATTTCTTAATAGTATAACTGAAGCGTCTATGTTAACAGATGCTTCAGTTACACTATTATTGATAAGTTGTTTAGATAATGATTAATGGTAATGACGTACTAAGACATTCCCTGTTGTTCATTAATCGTTAACTCACTTGACAAGTTTACTGATGTTAAAATGGTATAAACTATTATGGATTATTAATGATTTCCATAGTTGTCTCATGCAGGCTAGACATAAATAGACCGATAAAATCTACATTTCTATCCATGATGTATGGGTATATATACGGATTCATCAGTGTTGCTCTTAACATTGTAAATCCATATTTATTATACTCTCTCTGCGTAGTATTGATGCCAGCAGACTTAAAAAAGTCTTTGAACATCTGATATTTGTAAGCGTTGCTTTTACATTCGGTCTTAGAAATGAAAAAAGGTTGAGCATAACTGTATTTGTCATCTCCTAGTTCGGCTTGTATAGAGTATTTGTCGTATACTTTACAGATGAATTCGTTTGCCGACTTCAAGTCCATATTTTCGCAAAGTGGCAAAACTGTAAACACCAGCAAATTTAGGTCTGGCTTTTCTGGGGAAACCGGCAATATCTTATATTTAATTGGTTCTTTTGCTAATGTCATCAGCCTATTCCAGTTGCATATCCATTTATGCAAGATTTGTGTGGCCATTAGCGAATTCTTAACAATTTGTCCATGACCGCTTCTGTCAAGTGATATACACTTGTTAGCCATCCATAAAGATGCTGCTGATGCGCCTGGTTTTGATCCTTCTAATATAAAAGAAGCAAACGCGTCTGTTGCAATGGTCAGTTTAGATGGAATGGTATCTCTATCAATCTCATCAAAGTTTATGTCTTTATAATGTCTAGGTGGATTATGGAGAAGAGCGTTATGTTTCGCAGATGTGATATACGGAGCTTTTTGTGTTATAAAGTGTCTTACCCTATCATTCTTGAAAGAAATTATACCACATGGATATGGTAAATACCCCATTTTATGCGGGTCAATTGTCACAGAGTCCGCACGATCTGTTGCTAATAACGCAGCGACTAAATCAGAGTTGTCTATGCGTACACTACCTTTAGTTGAGAAGTTTAGGTAAGACATTGTCACATATGAGTTAGTATAATTTGCTAAATCTCTTGCCCTATCTTCTAAGGTAATCTGGAATTTAATGTTAGATTTCTCTTGCTCTATAAGATCTTTGGGTTGGTTATTATTTAACCCCAAGGCGTATTTTCCTAGTCTATAAATAAGCTCCTTGGCTTCAATATAGTTATTCTTAACTATCAGCTTTTCTATTACATAAGATTCTTTCAAGATTTCAAATAATAATACTAATAATTCCTGATTGCTATTGGTTTTGTTAGTGCGGATGTGTTTTCTAATAACATCCATAAAGTAAGCTCTAATGCCATCAACATTCTTATTATAAAATGTTAAATCTTTGATTTCATCTTTAAATGTGCTGAGCCAGTCCTTATTAATTATTTCTTCTGTATTTGCTTTATCAATAAGTGTCAAGGTGCGTACCTTGATTTCATTTATTGAGTCAACAATCGAATCATTGATTGATGTATTAATCTTATTAAAATAACTACTCTTTTTACCTGACAACAAATATAAAACTTTATTTACCAGTAATTTACATTCATCTGCTTCTGTCAATCTAATTATACTTTTAACATATCCGCCCCAAGCTGCATCAACGTGCAGCCAAAAACTTATATTGTAATCTTTTTCTAGTTCTTTTCGTAAATCATCAATCTTGTCTATTGGATCAACAGCCCCTTCTTCTGTTGTGCCTAGTATACCAATAACTGCTAATGGTGAACTACGAGGGGAATTTTTAGTATTACGTGTGTTTTTTATTATTTGCCTTTTAAGATCATCGCAGTCGAGCCTGAATGCAGGACTCATTAGTACATTTATGATATTGTTTACACCTATTCCAAGCAAGTCTGCAGCCTTGTTCCAACTATAATGAGCGCTACCAGAAACGTATATAGACAAAGGGTAGTCTATAAGTAATTTACCCAGACCGTTGCTAATACTATGTTCTTGCTTAGAGAGATAATCTATTGCTTCTTCAGCCATACGTTGAGTGTCATTCTTTGATGGACTATGCTTGATATAAGCACTTATATATTTGGATAATAAATATATTGATTCATTAGTTTTAACATTGATGAGGGTATATTCATCAATATCTTTTATATCTAAACATTGTCCACTTGCACATTTGACATTTATACTAAAGTTCCTTTTTATACAGGCCTCTTTTATAGAGATTGGAAGATATTTGACATTTCTTGCTACCCACAAAGCTTCAATATTAGCTAAAGTACCACCAGAAGCAATATGAGTCCAGGAGAATTCATCTGCTAATTTTTTCTTATATTCCAACAGTTCATCATAGGTTCTGAATCCTTTGGAATTAGTTGCCGGAGCAATCTTGTAACCTATCATTTTTGCGATATCGTTACATGATTCTATCTCCCACTCAGTTGTTACTGGAGCGGCTTCAGTTGTTACATTGTTAGGGTTATATAGCATTCCACCAAAGTATCCAAGTATACTAGGTATTGAGGTATCAGAAAGCATATGCCCAATATATCTTGGATTATAAAATGGGAAATTGCGTCGCATTTGAGCCAAGAATTCGTTGACGCTTTTATAAAGGATATCTTGCTCATTGATAAATCCTCTAGTGTCGGCTGGGGACAACAGTAGCTCATCTTGTGGGAAATAATTTTTACGCCAATGTAGGTAATCCTTTACGATTAGTTTAATGAGGTCCTCAAATACTATCGAATTTTCAGACTTTGGTCCTAGAAACCATGATAAATATTTTTCCATATTTCTATGATTTATTATATGAATTAATGTTGAGTCATATTCTAAGAGATAGCTTTGTCTGTAGAGTTGATGTTTGTAAATTTATAGAATTATATAGTTTCTACCAAAAGAATTAGCCTTACAAAATTTTATGTATGTGTTTGATTATAAGGATTATATATCAATAGCGTAATCCAGAAATCTTTCATTGTTTCAAGACGGTACATTTCTTACTTCTTTTGCTATTATTTCTATATGTAAATTTGAAAGAGAGTATATACCTTTGTTAAAAGTATTATTACAAAATATAGTAGCCATATGCCAACATTAAAAGTATTGTTGTATTCGACTCTAGATACCCAAAGGTATGTATATAAAGATACAGATGGAGTATTGACAGTAGATATTGACTCAACCTTACGTAATAAATGTAAAGTAAGGAGCCTGAGGAATTATGGCGCTTTAATAGAAGTGTGCCCAGAAACACGAGAAGCTTTGCAAGAATTAGAAAATAAGTATGATATTACTACCCACTTTCATATTCGAAAACTGAAAGCTTTTATCTCCAAACTTCCGGATGGTCAATATTTCTATTACTTTGATGAACAGCGAACGTCTGTAGTTGAGAGAAAAACGGCTATATACTGTATTAATGCTATGAAGGCTGGCCTTCACTGGGCCGAATGTCTTCATAACATCGCATTTGAATATTATTCAATGATGGACATTCATTTCACCTACTTGTCATATGGATATGACGGAATCTCTCAGTGCATTGGTGAAGATGATAAATCTAAGAGAGTTTGCCGATTTTGTGGCCAACAAATGCCCGAGGTAACATTTGACAAGGAAGCTCACGCCATACAAGATGCTCTTGGAAATAAATTGTTGTTCTGCTATGAAGAATGCGACACTTGCAATCATGATTTAGCACTGACGGAAGATAACTTCCGCTATTTAATGGACTTCCGTAGAGCCATATATAATATACCACGTAAAGCTTCGACGAAAACACCAACAATTGTCGGTAAAACTTTCATAATTAAGGCTGATGCTAAAGGAAAGCCGGAGCTTTATTTGATGGAAGAATCATTGCCTAATCCTAACGAAAGGCACCATCCTCTTATTCTGCATCTAGAGCTTAAGTCACCGATCAATAATGAACGCATGTACAAAGCTCTATGTAAGATGGTAATAGATATGCTGCCTGGTACTGAATTACATCATTTTAAAAATACTATCGAATGGATCACTACTAAGGGAGAATGGATACCCGATGCATTACCATCTGCTCTATTCACAATTTTACCACTAGATAAGATTAATAGTCAACCGATCCTGGATATTTTCATAAATAATCGAATCGAACAGTCAGATGCACCGTATTGTACGGCTATTGTATGGTTGTATGATATTGCGTATATGTTTGTTGTCCCATTCGTAGATATTGATTGTGGCAGATATAAGTATGACCGTAACTTAGAGTCGCACTGGAAACGAATGAGCAATCTTATTGGAATTCAAGAATGGCAATTTCAGGATACTTCAGAATGCCATCTGTCGACTCCATGGGTTGAATGGCCTATAGATCTAAGTGAACCTAATATTCACGTATTGCCTAAAACTGATCCTATTTTTGAAAAGAGTTTGCAGGTAAGAGCATCCCCTACAGAAGTAGATATGCCGGCATTTAAGCCGGAGGTTCTGTCTTTATGCCAAATAAATACAGCAAAATTTACCGCGTATTACACTGATCTCCTGACAGATGCGGACTTGTCTGATGTGACACAACGAATAAAAGGACCCATTTTTCTTTTGTTACCTAAAGATCATAAAGTGAAGGTGTCAATTGACGTGGATGTTTATGATACGACTAATCGGATTATATTTTTCTCTTTCTCCTATGAGATGGACTTTCATATTAAGGGATTTGATGACTATATAAATGTTGCATATAACGAAAATGGAGAGGTTGAGTCCTTTGCGTTTCACTATGAATTATCCAAGTACTTGCTTTCAAACTCTTTCAGCATTGCTGAGGGAGAACTCTCAAAACTAAGAAAGGATTCTCAGTTTGAGAAATGTTCAATAAATAAAATGGGTGATATTGATAGAATTATCAATTACATATATTACTACGTCCCTCACAATGAAGGAAAATCATACTTGGTCGTTTGTGACAGAGAAATACACGGAATCGCTTATTCCGACTAAACTCCAGAGGCATATTATAGAAAATGTATCCTCCTCATATTCTATATGTTTCAAGAAAACTATATATTTGCAATGATGTGATGGAATGGTAGACATGCCTGTTTTGCAAATAGGTGCCTTTTTAGGTGTGCGGGTTCGAATCCCGTCGTCAATACTTTGGGGCTTAACTAATTTAGTTATGTCCCTTTTATTTGATTTACTATCTAACCCTGTTATAGTGATTAGGCGTGAAGTAAAAGAGGAAAAGAAGGAAGCGTGGTTGCTTCCCCTGTACATCCTCTAGGCTCGACATCCTTCCGATGGCACAACGGAAGCGCCCACGCAAAACGTAGGCGCCAATGCACGTTGTACTCGTATCGGAAAATTAATTGTCGAGATTAGAGGATCGAGTATAACAGCAATAACGCGGTTATTATTCTGTATAATATGTTCTGTTTGTTCTATCTATTCACTTACGAACTCTGCAAATATAGCGAAAATCTTTTAACCACCAATCTAAACCCTTTTTAAGATGCAAGGCCTAATATCTCTTTCCAATAGTTATGGCCCGATTTTCAACAAAACAGAAATTATGAGCACAATACTCAATTAGATTGTTAATTCAGGCTTAGTATCTTGAGAGAAGGCATATCTACTTATTGAAGAATTCGAAAAAGATTATGGCATATACTTGTCAATTCTTTCTGTAAATACTCCACGCTCAGAGGTATAGAATATAGGCGCTAATACCCTACAAAGTTAAAGAATGCCTAGGCAGTAATATACAAGGAGTAGTCTATTATGGCAATGTTTACTTACATGTACTTCCCAATTCAAAGATTATTTTGTCATTCATGAAATTTTATGTATTTTTGGAGTGTTATTCCAAATTTGCATAAAATGAATAAAGATTACATAGTAAGAGACATTCAGGATCTACTGATTGAAGCATCTCAATATTTTTCAGTTATCTGCATTACAGGGCCACGACAATCAGGGAAAAGTACCATACTTAAAACAATGTTCCCTCAGGCTGTAAAGTACTCATTGAAGGACGTGAACGTCAGGGAGTTTGCCCTTAATGACCCTATAGCATTTCTGAATCAGACACAGGAGATGATGTTCATCGACGAGGCTCAAAAGGCACCGGAACTCTTCGAATACATACAAGGAATAGTGGACAACAATCCAGACAGGAAGTTCCTTCTATCAGGCAGTTCCAACTTCGAGCTAATGAAAGACCTGTCAGAGTCATTGGCAGGAAGGGCCGGAGTATTCGAGCTGATGCCGATGTCGCTTAATGAGACCCGCACTGAATCTTCTGCCAAGTCACTTGATGACTTTCTCTATGACGGACTATTTCCTGCGATCTGTGCCAAGAAGAATATCGCAAAACTGCTCTATCCGTCATACGTAAAGACTTATCTAGAAAAGGATGTTAGAGACTTGCTCAAGATAAAGGACATTATGCAGTTCCTCAAGTTCATGAAACTGTGTGCGGCACGAGTCGGCTCCGTATTCAACGCATCCGAGCTGGCTAACGAGGTGGGTGTAGATAGCAAGACCATTGCTTCGTGGATGTCAGTACTGACTGCCTCATATGTAGTATACCTGCTGCCACCATACTACGAGAACATTTCAAAGAGATTGATAAAGAGTCCCAAACTATATTTCTGCGATCCGGGCCTGGCATGCTACCTACTGGATATCGAAAGTCCTAAACAGCTTTCAAGAGATAAGATGCGCGGCAACATATTCGAGAACTTCGTAGTGATGGAAGCTGTCAAACACAGAATGAATGCCGGCAAGGAGGGAGGCGTGTTCTTCTACCGCGACTCCAACATGAATGAGGTTGATGTACTCATCAAGGAGGAAGGAGAAATCACAGCCCTTGAGGTAAAGTCATCTATGACATACAACAAGGATTTCGAAACCACCCTGAAGAAACTCTCCGGCTGGATAAAGACTCCTATTAAAAGGAAGGCCGTAGTATATACAGGTGATTTCGAGAACAATGCAGGAGACATTGAAATTGTCAACTACAAGAACCTGGAGATAGGCAGATCGCAGCAACAATCAAAGGACACCTTTTGACTCGTCTGACTGTCTCTTTGAAAGTAGGGAAGATCTTCGAAAGAATTTGACCACTATGAGTTATGGTTTTATGATAAGAGACGAGGATTTGAGGCAAGGATAGACCGGACGTCAACGTCCTCATAGTATAAAGCAACGAATTCGACTTTCGAGACAAGTCAGTGGCCGAAGGAAATCCAGGATCTATACAACAAGAAGATCAATGGGAACTAGGTTTAAAGTATTAAGACGTAGGCTCCCCATTGAACTTTTATTACTGAGTATTCAGATATATTGGAGATATTCTTCCTTTAGTGGTTAACTATAAATAATTAGGAGTTAGAGGGAGTTATTCATTATTCTCTCAAATGTCAAAGGGGCTGACCATATGAGTCAAGCCCCTTTTCTAGTTTTTCTGTCCCACACCTCACCATTTTTCCAAACCATTCAACTCCCGAGGAAATTCTGATGGTAGGGTGTAAAAGCAAATGAGTTTTATGGTTGAAATTGATTTATAACCTTTGTGTATGCGATGAAATATTGTCCATTAGAATCCATCATCAAAATAGACAAGTTATCATCTGATATTTTGTATTCAGTAAAGGACTCTGTTGAGCCAACCTTCCATGTGCCATCTCTAATAATATACAAGCGTTCACATTCAGTATACCAATAGTGTCCCGAATGTTTACTAGTGAAAATTCCATCCTCCGAGATTATGCCATCTACTAGCTTAAAGTCTTTATCTTCAAATAGTAGATATTGATTTGGATCATCACATGACTGCCACCAACCATAAAGGGACTCGTCGTGTTCTTTTGTTTTTATATAATCATGCATTTCTTGATTTATAATATCTCTTGAACATGATGAAGTTAAAATGATGGCTAATACGCTTATTAAAAAGAATCTCATATAAGTAGTGTTTTATTCAATTGTCACTTTTATGTATGTGTTGTTATCGCACAAAACATCTGAAGGAGTAACTAATGTAGAGTACCATGGAGATATTTTTGCACCGTAGGCGTTTTTAGCACACCACCAAACTAAGGAAGTACAGGTAAATCTATTCGGAGCGACCCATTTAGGGGTTGCAAACTCATACCACTTAACGTACTCCTTGCCTTCGTATTTCTCTGCCCAAGTTGCCAAAAGAGCGGGATTTGACACGGGCGTTTGCACTGGATAGAACCCACTTTTAAATCCACGCCATTTCCATTTGACTTTATATGAGCACACTCCTACAACATAAGACCTCCAACACCATTCATTTAAACTTTGTCGAGAAACTCCATCCTCCGTCCAAGCTCCTATTGAAACTTTTTCTGTTAAAGTGGTAGTAGATGTAATGTTTTTAGTAAATATCTCAGCATGACCTACCATATATTTCTTGTTACCAAAGTCAATCAGGCTTTTCGGATAATTATGTGTTGGTAGAGCAACTATAACATCCCCTCGTTTAGCCTTTCCTGCCATTAGGCTACGAACTTTAGAAAATTCAACTTCGAACTCACTAGATGAATATGCAAGTTTTGTTTTTACTGGGTCTTCTATTTGATACTCAAAGTGAGTTTTCATTTCATTCATCTCTTCAGATAACTTTGAAAAGAACGTCTCATGATCAATGATTCTTAGCCTTCCGTCAGATTTAGTAACAATAGCCTGGTCATTGAGAACAGTTGTAATCACCTGGTTTTGAGCGGCAACATATTGCTCCAATGGTGGTACCTGCTCAATTTTCAATGTTAATAGTTCAGCTTGATGTTGAGTATATGAATCAATAAATTCATTCTGTTCTTCTTCTGGCAGATCGAAATATGTAATAATTGAGCCATCTTCCAACTCAATGTCAATGGTTGCTAATTTAGCCTGTACGGGATAATCGTCTTCGTGCTCTAAATAGAACTCTGCGGTATGAACTTCTGTTGCTACAGCACTACTTTTCGTATTAACACCATTTATTGTGGTTGCCTTTATTATATCAGATAAATTAGTATAAAAAAGTTCAGCCTCTTGATTTAGAGTTGTTGTCTCAATAGGATTAAAATCTTGTGTTTCTTGCAGTTTGCTACAAGATAAAGTCACAATCGCAATTGTGGATATCAAAATTGATAGTTGTTTCATAATAATAGTGATTTTTCGTTATAAAAGACAAGACACGCTGCCATTGTTTGAATCTGATGCGTCTCCATTTCAGGTATTAATAAAGGCTCTATCTTCAATCTCTCTGACTATCTGACTATAATTATTTGTTTCGGTAGGGATATAGCACACATCACGGGCTTCAGACTCAATATTAGGAAATTCTGATTCAACTGGTATTACTGAATATTGCCAAGTAATCTTTCCTTCTTCAACATTAGAATCATGATAATCGCTTGGATCACCGATAATGACATTGTCTGTTAGATATCCGATGTCTGTAAGTTTTATATCTCCAGGAATTACCTCATTGTTAGTCTTTTGGCTGACATGACTAAAATTAATATCTTCTTTCTCGCAAACAACAAACAAACATAGCGATAATAAGAATTCAATTATATGAAAGTATCGTTTCATTTCATTAAGATTGAGGCCTTTTCATATGGTTGATAATCTGTTGATTATCGAATAATTACCTATTGCCTTCTTATATTTTGAAGGCTGCAAATAAATAAGGTGATGTCATAATCTTCAATTTTTAAGGTTTATAAATGTTAAGTTATTCTATAATGAGTTAAACACCTCATCTCTTACCCCTTTCATAAAACAAAGTAATAAGAATATAGTTTCCGAATCGAATTTAAAGTTTCATATTTTGAAATATAAGTCATTGACAATCAATGTTGGATAAAAATATTTCCGACTCACGGTGCGAAGAATTTCAGTTTGAGTATAAAATCACTATTGTGACCTCCTAT
>JAEIGA010004601.1_pt1 | contig 21314 bp, 9 predicted proteins | sample 9270691 | NCBI WGS metagenome assembly JAEIGA01 (sample SAMN17057246, study PRJNA624740) | gut metagenome | biome: biome; isolation source: fecal sample | host: Bos grunniens | place: China: Xizang | collected 2019 | reverse complement strand
GCCTCATTCTCCTTCGCCTTCACCCTCTCCAACTCCGATACTGAGTAAACCTTCTTGCTTCCGTGATACTGCGGATGCAGCTGCTTGAGGCTTGTCCATTTCTCCACCCATGACCTTCCGTATCTGCGATATGCTTCGTTGGTGGATATCTCATCTTCATGTGGACTGAGGTTTCTCCTGATCTCCAATGCGACCAACCTTGCAAACTCTGGCACTTGGTCGATGATGTCTAGTGCGCTCATATTAGAATGGGAATAGTAATCTGTGATTTGTCTTGATTCCGAGAACTCGGAGTACGATCTCTGCAACAGTCTTCCTCTCTAAGAGGCTTGCAGGTGCGGTCTTTCCATCTCTCCAACAATAGACTATCTGCTCGGTCTTGCCTGTGTTAAGCACTATCCTATCTCTGACAGCAAGCCACTCGGCTTTGGAGAGACCAGAACAAATCTGAGGGAAAGTCCTTGTGTCTAATTCTTTTTTTTGTACATTTGCCATACTCACCTATTTTTAAAACGATTTGAGATTGCCCCTCATCTCGTTTGATGTTGCAAAGGTAGACATTTTATCTAGACTTCCAAACATTTTCTAGAATTTTTATCTATTTATATTTAATACTAGTAGAGAATAGTATGAAAAGCATTGAGGAGATAAGTGCTAAAACTGGCATTACACCAGAAGATGTCGAGGAGACTTTGTTCAATATGCTTTGCGATATCAAGAACTACGGTTTGAACAGAAAGACCGAATATGAGCAAGAAGTGCAGGATGCGCTATTCGCATACTTGCTATCGTCTAACCTGATTGCATATAATGAGTTTAATAAGTTTCATCTAACCCCAAAAGGAGAAAGGTTTCTCAAAAGGGGATATATAGAGATTGATTTACAAGCTATTGAGCAAGAAAAGCAGCTCGGTGAGACGCAAGAAAGGAAAAAGTTATTTGGCGGGATTGCCTCTTTTCTTATCCGACTGTTGCCCTTTCTTCAGAAATTTATTTAACTCAAAAATCCCATACTTTAAAGCATCGTATGAACCCCAAAGAAACTCATTCTGCTTATGTTCCTCTTTAAAGGCTTTTGCGATAGCATAGGTAAAATAAAGGTTGCAACACACTACAGCAAGTAAGATTGCCAAAAGAATAAGAATTAAAGTCTGCATAATATTTGGTTTTATAAAGTTTCACAAATATAGATATTTTGTCTAGTTATGAAAAGGAAAATTGATAGATTTCTAGTGTACCTAGAAGAGAAAGGTCTTAACGAAAACAAAGCAACAGCAGAGTGTGGTCTTTCACAGGGGTTACTTTATAGAGCCAAGATTGGGAAATCGGACATTGGCGGTAAGGCGGTTGAAAAGATTTTAGCGACCTATACCGACCTTAATAGAGTGTGGCTTCTTACTGGCGAAGGCTCAATGCTCAATACTCCAGAGCAGGAGACTCCTGTGCAGGAGCAGCCGGTGCCGAACAACTCGCTCCTTGATTACTTGCAGAGAAAGATTGCAGAGCTTGAAGGAAAGATTGAAAAACTTAATGATGAGAAAGCAGAACTCCTTCAGGAAAACGCAATACTTAAATATGAGAACATGATGCTCTCGCCAAAAGGGGATGCAGCCGATGCAGAAGGTTCTTCCGTTGTGAGTGCGTGATGAAGAAGATTTCATTGTAAATCCGTTTTGGCACAACTATGTCCAACCATGTGCCAGAGGTATGCGGAAATCACTATGAAAGTTTAAGAATTGTCCAGAGTAGACAATAGTTGAAAAATAATAATGGAATTTAAAACAATAATACTCCTGATTATTGGTGTGGCCGTAGGAATTTGGGTTATCTCTGGCTTTGGTCTTATGTTATGGGGATTATTAAAAGAGGCGATTGATTTACCATACCATATAAAAGAATGGAGAAGAAAAAAGAATAATAAAAGAATAGAAGAGTGGTTTAAAAAACACCCTGATGCCAAGTGGCACTTCGACCCCAAAACAAAAGGATTTGTAATAATGGAAACTAAAGAATATATGAGAGTGCAAAAACACATGTCTGGCATGACAATATCAGAATACTATCAAGATAAAGTAAAACAGATATCTATAAAGCACAAAACAACCTTTATTTGGTTTGCGGGGAAAGAAGAGAAAGAAGGACAGCTTACAAGAAAAAAGGCAGAAGCAGCCGACTTCTACCTCAAATGTCCTAACGAAGAATGTACGGAAGGATATATTGACCTAAGATGTGACGTGGATGATGTGGTACGAAAGCAACTTACTTCTGCTCACGGTGTGACCACATGTTGCGGTAAAACCGCTCCAGATCATCCTCATCAAAGCTGCGATGTTCGTGTCGAATACTGGATCGAGGTTCAGTATACTCAATCTTAGTGAAGATATCTCTGATAAGTGAAAGGGTTGCTGTCTTGACCTTACCCTGCTCTTCTTCGGTCAAATCCGAATGCCAACAAGCATTGAGGTCGCTGAGTTCAAGAAAGAACCAATAAAGGTCATCGGATTTCCAAGTGCCGATATTGGGGATAGTAATCTTCTCCATATTATATACTGATTTAGTGGCGCAATATTACAAGGAAAATACCAAGAGCATAGTTTATCTTAACAAACAAGGGCAAGGATTAATTCCCTGCCCTTTTATTATTCCCATTTGAATAAACCTAATATCTTCTTGTTCGCTTCCCATAGCAACTCCCAGTCCTGATTGATATATATGGAGTCTGTCTTTCTCTGATTGATATGGCATAGTCCTGCACTGATGACATCCCAACTAATCCTACATCTCTTGCTCGCTCCTATCGTTGCCCAAGAATGCCTTGCGCTGTAGAAAGTAAAAGTGTCAAGGTCGTTGTCCTTTATCCATATCCTCAGACTATCGTTCAAGGCTTCCATAAACGAGTCCTTGCTTGAGTATCTCCTATAATAGTCAAAGCATCTTTCGCTATCAGCATAGTCATCCATTATCTTCTGGATGCAAGGCTCAATCTTGACCATCATCTCGGCATCATCATCCCTTCTATACCTTGTCTTGGTTCTATTATACTTCAGCATGTCTCCCTTTGGCTTTGCACAAGTAAATATATCTATCGCATTCATACCATACAAGCCAAAGCTAATCAAGAACGCATCCAGAGTCATCCTCACTCTTCCCTGGTACTTATGTCTTGTGTCTATCATAAGCTGTATAACCTCAGGAGACACATCCCTATGCTTCGGTGTCGGTCTCTTCGGTATGGAGTAATACTCAAACGGATCATTAGGAATAGGAAACAATCCCAAGTCAGGATCATTAAAGTCCAATCTCGCACACTTATATATATGACGAATGCCAGACATATATAAGGACACAGCTCTCGTTCCCTTCGGCTTGTCTGTCTTCTTAATCTTTCCTGTTCTCCAATCAACCCTTATAGAGTTCTCCTCATTCAAGAATTTCTCAAACTCCCTCAGTTTCCTTACAGTTATCTCGCTGATGTCTGGATGTCTCCCTTTAAAGAATCTCTCAAAGGCATTCATAATCACCTTATAACTATGAGCCGTTCCGCTTCTCTTCCTTGATGCGACTTCCCTTCCATACTCTATGAAGTCCAATCGGAAGTCTTCTGGCTCTTGCAACTCCCTATCAATATAGCAGACAACCTCATCAATAGACATCTTCTGCAACTTGTACATATCAATACCGTTGACAACCTTGGTCATCCTCTCTATCAAATCCTCGGCAGGCTTCATGACAGCCTTACTCTTAGGCTTGCCATCCTTGGTCTGCTCCTTGGCAGATAAAACAATATTAGTCTTGATCCACTTGGACTCCTTGTTATGAGTCACACGAATCCTTACGGAATTAGAGCCATCCGACCTTCTTTGATGAGGTAAGATAACAGCCTTGAAATTGACCGACATTTTTGTACTAATTTTTGTAACACACTTTGTAACACAAAAATACACAAAAAGCGTGAAAAACAAGCAGTTTTTGAGAAAGTTTTGGAAAATAATTCAAACGATAGGTTTATGTAAACAATTGTATATCAGCCAATTAAACACATATTTCTTAAAATGGCTTGAATCCTATATCAAGAGATTCATGTATAACTAAAAACCTTTCAGGTACTATATCTAAACCAAACCCGAAATCCCTATTACAACGTATTGTAGTGGGGATTTCATTTTTTCTATTACGCTCTCCCCTATCTCTATACTTGGGTTTTGTAACACACTTTGTAACACAACACGGAAAATTTTGTAACGATTTGCTGTATTGCAGGTCGTTTCTTTTGCATTGATACTGAAGTAGTTTTTTTCAGTTTGACTAAGATAGACCGATATACTTTTCGGTAATCATTTCCTTTACCACATTCATTAACGTTAACGGATATGGTAGGAAGTATAATATCATCAGCACTTGGTGGAGCAATGCAAGTCGGCTCTGCCATCTATGGACAAATCAAGTCCAATCAGCTCAATAAGCAAGCCCAACAAGAGCTTGACAATCGAAGAGCAGAGAATAAGAACTGGTATAATCAGAAGATGAACGAAGACTACATGATGAGGTCTGATGTTCAGAACGTACTCAGAAAGCAGAGAGAACTCCTGGATGAGCAGTACAAACGTTCACGTGCGACCAACATCGTTGCAGGAGGAACTGACGAGTCTCTTGCCCTTCAGCAGAGAGAGGCAAATAAGATCATGGGTGACACAATGGCTGACATTGCTGCTAACGCATCTACATATAAGGATAATGTAGAGCAGCAGTATCGTGCCCAAGAGAATAATCTCTCTCAGCAACAGCAGCAGATATATGCCAATCAGGCGAAGGCTGTAGCCGAGGCAGCAGGACAAGCTGTGGGATCTGGAGCCAATCTTCTTCAGTCAGGACTAGAAGGAATCACAAAAGTAAAAGCATAGATATGGCAAAGAAGAAGACCAATGTAACTGAATCTGCTCCAACAATAGCAGAACAGAGAAGAAAAGAAGCAGATAAGGGATTGCTTGAAAGAGTGGATACTCCTTCTGCTTCTACTGCACCCACAACGAGTATCAAAGGACTTAACGGAGAGGATGTCGAGGTGGCAGACTCTCTTGTTACCACAGCACTCAATCAGCAGAAAGAGCAGGCAGATGCTAGCAAAGTAGAGAATGCCATCAAGGATACATATAACGCAAACATGATGGACTTCGGTGCAAGAATCTCAGAGATGGAAGAGGCAAAGAAGAATGCCGTAGCCAATGACGAGACTGCTCAGAGAAGAGGCAGAAGCATGAAGATGATTGCAGGAATATCAGATGGTCTTGCAAGCCTTGCAAACCTTATTGGTGTCGCTGATAGAGGAAGCAATATAGATATGGGCAAAGGTGCTCTCACTCCCCTTGAACAGAAACTAGAAGCTGCACGTCTTGAGCGAAAGGCAGACATCAAGTCTATTGATGATAGGTTGGATCAGTATCGCAATCAGTTAGACCAGATCAGAATGCAGAAAGGCTCTGCTCTTGCTAATTACTATCAGCAGAAAGAGAATCAGAGACTCCAGAAAGAACTTTCCGAGCAAAAGATGTTGGCAGACTTGAAGACTACCGAGGCTAAACTTCGCTCAACAGCAATGGAGAACGCACTCAATAGGTCTAATCAGTTGGCTATTGCAAAGACTAGAGCAGAAGCCACAAAAGCGGCGGCAGAAACAAAGGCGGCTGCTACAAGAGAGTCAAACGCAAAGAAGAATTTAGAGGAGTTTATTGTAAAGGATGCAGATGGCAAAGAGTCTATCGTAAGCATGCCAAAGGAAACCGCAAAGGCTATCATGAATGACTTTGAAAACATCATTGCAAAAGATCTTCTTGACCCTAACAATACGGAACTTATTGCTGCTCATAAGAAATATACAGAGTTGGTATTAAAACGAACTTTTATGGGTGGAGATACACAGGAAATCCTCGATGCTCGTAAGGCACTCATCTCACTCTCCCCTACTATGCAAGAGAGAATCAAGCAATATGGTGTAAGTGCAGATTCAACAAGCACGACAAGCAATACTGCTCCTGAGGCGAGTAGCGAAGCAGGAAAGAAATGGAGACAACGTGGACATTAATCTTATAACACAATATGACATCACCAGACAAGAAGTACATAGCGGTAGACCGCAATAGTGGCGAGACGTTCCGCTTCAATGCTGAAGATTGGGCTAATAGCCAAAAGGAATTCATGACTGACTTCCCAGATGCAGAGATAGTGGAATATGATGCATACAAACCAGAGAATCTTCAGGATAATGATACCATCTTCGTTGATACCGAGGATGGTCAATATACTTTTACTCCAGAAGAGTGGAAAGAAAGCGAAGAGGAATTCCGCAAGGATTTCAAGACTGTGAATCCTACCATAGCAAGAGGCTATGACTATTATTATAACTCCGCAAAAGAGGTAGAGGGTAACATGGCAACACAAGGCTCCAAGATTGCAGATTGGGAGCAGAGAAGGAAGGACTTCCTTGCAAGTCTCTCACATGAGGACTCTGCTAAGATTGACCAGTCGGATATCCAAAAGCAGAGCGGAGTTCAGGGAATGCCATTAAATGAGAACGACCCTATCGTTGCTCAGTATAACGCACTCATGGCAGAGGGCGATGAGTTGAAAGCAGAGCAGGATAGACTCAGAGGAGAATACGAAGCAAATCCAAGAGTCAAGACTGCAATGGAAGAGTGGGCGAAGGAATATGCTCAGTATAAGGCAGAGTCTATAGATCGCACACGAAACGAGATTGCAAAGGCAAAGGAAGAAGGAGTTGACCTAAAGTCTGCTGCACAGGCAAAGATAGCAAAGGCGCAGTCTATGTCTATGACAGGAGCAATGTCTGCTCATACTGACTTGAAAGGACTCTCAGAGTTGCAGAAACTAGAGAGATTGGAGTCTGCTAACTATTTCCTGGATATGGCACAGGATGCCAAGGATGGTAAGATGAACGGATTCTGGAAAGGTATGAAGGATGTGGGAAGCGCATTTGTTGAGACCATCAAGAATCGTGGTGACATTGCCAACTATGTCGACATCTTCAATATTATGAAGAAACTTGAAGAGAAGGTCGGCAACCTCAAAAACATCACAGATGAGGAGATTGACAATAACCTTACCGAGAGCGAAAGACTCCTGCTTAAATCTTACTTTGAGTATGCGGATGCTATTGCCAATGCGGATACAGATTGGAAGTACAAAGCAGGTCAGATCGGTGGCGAGGGAATCAAGTTCGCCATTGAGTTTGCGTTGACAGCAGGAGCATCTGGTGCAGTATCAAGCGCAGTTACCAAAGGTCTTACTGATGGTATTGAGAGATGGGCAATGAAAGCCATCGGCAACGGAGCAAAGAAATGGCTTGTCCAAGCTGCTGAGAAGACAGCAATTGGAGCGACTAGAGGTGCTCTCAATGTGGTATTGCAGACTGCTCTTAGACCTTCAACATATGCACAGATGGCTCAGAAGTCTATAGAGATTGACGAGTACGGTCATCTTAATGGAGCAAAGAACTCTGCAATATCATTCATCGACAGCACAATTGAGACTCTCTCTGAGATGTCTGGAGATGCTATCGGAAAACTGCTTGGCTTTATCCCTATGAAGGGAGTTAAGGGTTTTGCGGGTAAGATGTTTGACAAGACATTGGGCATGACAAAGTTCGGTCAGTACGGCAAGGCTCTGCTCAAAGGTGCTTTTGGTGATTACCTCAAAGCAGCAGGTTTCCATGGTGCTCCTATAGAAATGCTTGAAGAGGTTGTAGGTTCTGCATTGAGAGAAATGACAATCGATGATAAGGCTTTTGAAGAGTCATTTGGTGGAGACAATAAATATGCAATGGCACTCGGTTTCTTGCCTATGACCTTTATGGGTGGAGCATTCTCTATGGCAGGTCTTGGAGCATCGCAGATAGCAGCAAAGAATGCATCAAGCGCACTTGCAACAACACTCGCTAACTATAAGTTCGCAGATGGTAGAATCAAAGCCTTGACTGACTATCAGTCTGATATGAGTCCTTTGCAGATGCAGTTAGAAGCGAAAGAGATTATTTCGGAACTGAAGAAGAACGGAGCATCAGAAGCAGACATTGAGACAGTAAACAATTACATGACAAGCAAAGCAGGATACCTTGCTATGCGTGGTGCTAAGAGTGAGCAGGATGCTGAAGACAGGGCAAATGTAATTGCTGATATGGAGAGTCAGTATGGTGACTTCTATCAGAAAAAAGACGGAATGAACGAGGTTACCGTTGCTGTTCTTAATGATGGCAGACGAGTGTTCGTCACATCGGAAAAGAATGAGAATGGTGAGTTTTCCGCAATCGACCAGACTACAGGCAAAGGAACTATCATTAATGAGAGTGACATAAAGACTATTGACACACCTATTGGCATATCACAGCAGGTGATGACTCGAATGTCTCTTGATGAGTATGCAAGCAATGCAATCAATGAGCGCATGCAGCTTGCAGAGATTGAGAGAATGTCCAACGAGCGCAATGCTCAGATCGCAGAACTTTCAAGATTGCTCCCTAAGGCAATCAACCTTGGCACTACAGGCGAGCGTAATATGGTTGCAGTAAAGAGTCAAGATCAGAAAGGAGTAACTGTTGTAGATGCGGAAGGAAACGAGGCTGTATTGTCTTGGGATGAGGTCGGAATGAAGATGGGTGCTCCTATCAAGGTTTTGACTGATGCTCAGATAGCAGAAGCGGAAGCGGCAGAAATCGGACTTTCTAGAGCAGAGAGAAGGGCGCAGAGAGCAAAGACAGAAGGACAGGCGAATGTTGTAGATGCAGAAGTCAATGCAATCAACGAAGAGGTGAAGGATGTTACTCCTGCTCCTGAAGAGGCTTACACAAACCCAGAGAACGGACTTGTTGATGAGGATGCTTTTTGGGAGGGAGATCCAGAGGGATTTTGCGAGTGGAACGATAGGCTCAACAACGATGGCGGACAGGACTCTAGAGAGCAGATTGAGAGTTCTCTTGTGAAACTGCAAGCAAAGATGGAGCAGACAAGGAAACTTGCGATGGATGAGCCTAAGGCAAGAAGAGCAGTCAAGGCAGAAATGCAGAAGTTGCAAGAGCGCATTGATAGGCTTACAGCTCTTCAGCAGAAGTATGCAGAGATGGCTATGACTGAAGAGCAGAAAGCGCAGGAAAGAGCAGAACTTGTACTCCTTATGCGAGAGAGAGTCAACCAATGGAGAGAACTTCTTGGACTTACCGAGGAAGATCTTGTCGTATATGAGTCTCTTGATGAGGTAGAGGATCAGAATGCTATAAACCAAATTGCAAGAGCAAAGACCGAAGGTTGGTATAGCGGAGCATCGAAGAGAGCATTCCTCTTCCTTCCCGATATCACATCATTGGATGAGTTGGATGCAAAGGTAATGCATGAGGTAGTGACACACTACGGATTGGATAAGGTCATGACTCCAGAGGCTAAGAATCAGCTCTTGGATACTGTGTGGGGAATGATGTCCGATGCTGCAAGAAGAGCATATCTCTCATATCCTGGAGTGAACACCCTTAACGGCATAGAGAGACAAAGAGCGGCAGCCAATGAGTTTATGGCAAAGGTTGCGGAAAGTGTCAAGGTAGGCAACGCATCAGCAGAGCAGAAGAGTGTATGGCAGAGAATCGTAGATTTCTTCAATAACCTTTTCAAGAAGGTAAACGCATTCTTCAACGGAGCGGATGTTGCTGACTTTGTATTGGAGAACTATAGACTCCTTACAAACAATATCAAGCCAAGTATGCCTACTGCTGTTACTGAGGAGATTGCTGTTGAGCCAGAAATATCGCAGTCAGAGGTGGACACTCAGGTAGAGACAATCCTTAATGAAAGTGGAATTTCATTGATGGGAGATCTTGCCGAGAATGTGATGGCACAGGCAGAAACTATGACTAATGAGGAAGGATTGCCTATTGCATCGAACACTAATGATGGTACTGAACTGTTCTCTACAACTACGGCAAAGCCTTGGACTGACAACCTTGGAAACGAGCATAAGGGAACAATGGAGATGGTGCTTGAAAGAATGCAGCAGATGGAGTTCTCGGAGCAGGAAATAAGACAGATGGAAGCGAAGATGCAGACTGCTTATGACTATATGATGAAGTTGCAGTCACTCACAAATCCAGATGGCTCTGTTCGTTTTGAGGAGTTCAATGCTTGGGCAGAAAAGACACCTTTATACAAGCAGGTAGGTAGAGACTATGTCAAGGCTATCACTTCACTTGTGTCCAACGGAGACTACCCTATCAACCTTGAATTGACTACCGACTGCATCAAGAGAGAGGCATTTACTATGCTTCTCAACGAACTTGTAAAGAGAGGTGCAGACCTTGCAGGAATGGGACCTGCCGAGATTGTGACCATCCAGAAGATGATGAAGCAGTACGGCATACAGGTAGCCTGTGCGCTCTGCTTTGTAGAGGGTAAGAGATTGCAGATTGTCAATTGGGCATCGCAGATTGTGAATGACTGGAACGATGCTCTTATTGAAGCAGGTGTGGAGACTGATGAGATGTTCGAGTTCGGAAAGGATGGTGATGCATTCATCCCTTCAGAAGAGTGGAGAACATATGAGGATAAGCCGAAACTTGCGAAAGCATTGAGAACCATTGATGATGTTGCAAGGATATTCCAGGGAGTAGACCCTAAGGTATATAAGGCTCAGAAAGCAAAGAACGAGAAAGCCTTGAAGAAGTATATCAAGGAGAAAGAAGAGGCGGCAGCAAAGAAGGGTAAGAAATGGACTCCTACTGATGAACAGAAGAGGGAGATGAAGAAGATCAAGGTTGCAGGATTGACTCCGACATATGTAAACGAGAATATGAAGGAGTATACAGCAGCCTTTGAGCAGATGCGTAACGAGTGGGTTGCCAAGAGTCCTAAGAAAGGTCCGATGCGTGATCCTCTTGACTTTACTCCTACCAAAACTCAGTGGGATGAACTAGAGAAGATTCGCAATAGACAGATTGAGAATGTAAAGCAGAAGATGGTTCGTCTCATTATGGAGTACCCTGAGATGAGAAAGAAGATGACTCTCAATGACCTTCTCGGCTCTAAGGGTTTGATGGAAATCAGACAGCAGCATGGAGTCGCATATGAACAGCTCTACTCTATCATCCTTCAGAGATTCGGAACAGGTACACCGAAGCCAGTGCAGGATGCAGTTCCTTATGATGGTGAGGTCATGACTCTTACCGAGTCTGCATTCAAGGCGGCAAACAAGATCGGTGGAGCACGACTCTTCTCGTTCTCTGACTTTGACATCACAAAGGTGTTTGACTATATGCAGATGTTCTTTGACCTAGAAGCTAATAGGCAGATGTTGCAGTCATACACCAAGGAGGTTGCCGCTATCCTTCTCTTCGGTAAGTCAAATGCGAAGTTCAATATTTCAACACTTGCTAGTGCGGTTGTTCCTGCCGAGGTTCTAGAAGAGTATGAGAACGCATCCGAGGGCAAGAGAAAAGATATGAGACATCAGTGGGCAGAGAACGCAGGTCTGCTCGTAGATGATAATGGAACTATCACTGGTATCAATTTCAGCGAGGAGCATTCGGTTTCTCCTGAGTTCGCACAGCAGATATTCCACGATGACTCACGCAACAAGGATTGTGGTGCCATTATGGTTGGTGCTTCCGTTAACCATGCAATCTATTCTGCCGCACAGGCATGGATTAGAATGGTCATTCCTTTCCACCTTTCTGGTATGCCGATAGCGGCAAGAGATAAGACCGATGTCAAGTGGTGGACAGATAATACAGAGTATCAGTCTACAAGAAAGAAGACTAAGGATGGTTGGTCAAAAATCTCAGACAAGGAGAATACCTTTGAGTTCTATGCGGATATGCATCAGGAAGGATGGAATATGCGTGACAAGGCAAGAGAGTATCTTGATTGGTGTAAGGATAACGCATTCCGACCTAAGTTCGATTGGGGTATAAACTCTGACTACTATAGAGCATATTGCAAGGAGAACGGATATACTCCTAATCAGCAGATCATAGATATGATGGATGCTGACACAACTAACGGAGTGTGGAATCAGTATTACAAGTTCCTCACTGACTTTACTGCATACAAGCCTGTATTCAACGAGGAAGGTGAGATGATTGATGAAATCCCTTCGCCACAGCAGAGAGTTATTTCAAACTTTGATATGAGCGAGATGGAGAAACAGGTCATCTTTGAGGGCGAGAACTCTATGCTTGCTCGAAGAGAGGGCAATATTGAATTGGCTAATCAGCATGTGAGCGAACTTGCTGACAAGGTTACTCCATACCTCAATGGTCAGATTACTGAAGAGGAGATGGGATTGCGTGATGATGTCTTCTACGATGCAAGAAAGGATGCTAATGCTTACCTTGAAGCAACGGGTAACCTCTTGTACTCTTCTACGGCAAAAAGACGAGCAAGGAAGCAGTTGCCTGAAGACTTAAAAATGAAAGAGGTCGTAGAAAAATATGGTGGAATTTGGATTGGAAATAGACAGGAATACGCTAAATTTGTAAGTGCTGTAAACAATTGGTACTTTGAGAAAGATGGCATCGGCTTAGTCTATGCTGACATCCATCATATGTATCAATACTATTGGAACGAGAACGGAGAACCTATTCCGTTTAGAAAGTTCTATATATCGGATAGCACAAGGGAAAGGATTGACAATCTAATAGAGCAGGAAAATGAACAAAGAGCAGACATTACAGTGCGAGAGATTACTAGTGAGAACTATGATTTCGTTAAAAATGTCGAAGCAAATGCAGAGGGAAGCACTCTTGATAATACATCTGTTCCGATGCCATTGGGAGATGATAACATGGCTGAAGACCTTCTTGGGGAGGGAGCATATGCTAACAACCCAGAACTTTATGTCACATCTTCTAGACCTAACAAAACCAAAGCCAAATTCCTCTTCTCAACATTCAACAACAACCAAGCAATCTTCGTTTCTAACGCAGCGAAAGCCGTAGAGGGAATCAAACAGGAGAAGGCAACCCCAGAGCAGTGGCTGAAGATGATTGAGAAGAATGGTGGTCTCAAGGCAGGAGAAGACAAGTGGATGGGACTCTCAGATTGGCTCAAGGCTTCGGACAAGAAGACTCTCACTAAGGCAGAGGTGCTTGACTTCATCAATGAACATATGATTGTCATTGAGGAACAGCACTACTCTAATGAAGAGATGGGCAAGGCAAGTGTCAAGATACTTAACGAAAAGTATCAAGGATGGGAAGATGCATTCTCATTTGAGTGGGACGGTTATATGGAAGAACCTAACGCAGACATTTCAGATTATGAGGCTGCTGTAGAGCTCTATAATAAACACCACGATGAAAAGGTTGCTCTTGATGGAGATGGAGAGTTTGAGAACATGGATGACTATGAAAAGGTAAGACAGTTCGGAGTAGAGCTCTCGGAAATCTATCATGGTAGTAAGTCTGAAGTTCGCCCTATTGACGGAACACGAGAGCAGTATACAACACAAGGTCTACAGCATCTACATGAGATTGCTCTAACTGTTCCGACTATAGAGTCTTGGAATGAGAGCGATGATATCCACTTCGGTGATGCTGGAGATGGTCGTGCGGTTGCTTGGGTAAGATTTGGAGATACCACCTCTGGTCTTGAAAGTGATGGTATGCGTAGAAGATCCAGACAACTCGCTGATGAATTGGAAAGGAAGTATGGCTCAATGTGGAATAGCGATGAGATATATGAACAAATGTCAGTAGAGGATAAAGCCAAGAGGGATGAGGCAGATCGTCTATATCACTTGTCAGATGTAGATGCAGAGTGGATTGAGAACAAGAGGCAGTTTGCAGACAGAATGGCTGATAGAGGATATCCTGAGGCGGCTGAGAGAGAAAGAAGAGAGGCAGATGAGGCAGAGAGGCTTTGGGATGAGTATAGAGCAGCATCTTCAAGAAAAAAAGTCCTCGTCATCGATGAGATTCAGTCCAAGAGACATCAGGAGGGAAGAGAGAAGGGATACAAGTCGGAGTACAAGAATAGCAAAGAGGCTCAAAGACTAAAAGCCGAAGTAGATAGAGTCACTGCGCGTTTGATGGAGTTAGTTAATGACAGGAGAGAGAATGAGGAAAGTGAACTGACAGAATTGGCACGATTGGATATTGCTCTTGACAATGCTACCAGCATTGCCGAATATGATGCTATACTTGAAGAACAGGAGAAGATTCGTGCTCATAGAGAGAATAGAGAGGCAGAAGAGCTTGCTGTGAGAGGGGAAAGAAGAGAATTGGCTTATCTCTTAGACAAACAAATTGATAGAGATGCAGTGTCTGCTATTTCTGCGGTTCCAGATGCACCATTCGACAAGAACTGGCACGAACTTGCTATGAAGCGCATGCTCCGTTATGCTGCCGAGAATGGCTATGATGCTATTGCTTGGACTAAGGGAGAACAGCAGGCAGAGAGATATAATCTTGGTAAGATTTACAACGAGATTGAGAGAGAGGATAATCCAAACATCAAAGGAAGAACATTCTCATTTAGTGGTGGAAACTACGACAAGGTCACTGTGAATGAAGATGGTGTTGTAGTTGATTCTACAATAGAGGAAGCAAAAGGCAAACCTCTTAGTGACTTGGTGGGCAAAGACCTTGCAGTCAAAATGATGTCGTTGGAAAACTATGACACCATTGATGGAGAAGAACTTCGTATCGGTGGCGAAGGTATGAAGGGATTCTACGACAGGATGCTCCCTGCTTTCATGAACAAGTACGGAAAGAAGTGGGGTATCAAGGTAGAAGACATCGAACTTCCTAACCTTGAGGAAGCTGGTCGTATTATGCACTCCGTTCCTGTTACTGACGAGATGAAGGAGTCGGTGATGGAAGGTCAGTTGATGTTCTCAACAAAATCCGCTAACTTTGAAAGCGCAATCACTCCAGAGGTACGCAAAGAAATGGATGTAATCTCAGCACAGGCAATCGTCAATGGAAACTACCTGCTTGCTCCTAACGGACAGCCGACCAAGCTCACCCCAGAGCAGTGGGCACTTGTGCGTACTCAGAACTTCAAGAATTGGTTCGGAGATTGGATCAATGATCCTGAGAATGCATCAAAGGTTGTTGATGAGAATGGTGAGCCGAAGGTAGTTTATCACCAAACAAATGCTGTTGTTTATATCAATAGAGAGACAGGAGAGAACTGGGATGAACTTGATTGGAGAGCAAGACAGGAGTGGGATGAAAGAGATGATTGGGAAGATTATTGGGAAGAGCAGGATTTCAACACATTCTCTAGAATTAATGCTAGAACAACAAACGAGTTTGATGGTTTCTTCTTCGCACCTAATTATGATGAACACCACGAGTACGGAGATAGGACAATCGCTGCTTTCTTGAATATCAAACACCCTGCATCAAATGAGGATTATAATATTGACTCCTCAAAGAACAATGCAGGAAGAGAGGAGAGAATCCGTTTACAAAACGAGGGCTTTGATGGTGTAATCAGAATGGATGGTGAAGAAGTAGATGAATACATAGCTTTTTCCCCTAACCAAATCAAGTCCGCAACCGAGAACAACGGAGAGTTCTCTGAAAGTGAGGATATAAGATTCTCTACTGACTCACGTGGAAAATCACTCTCTCCAGGACAGAAGGCATTCTTTGCAAACTCTAAGGCGGTTGACAAGGATGGCAATCTCCTTGTGCTATACCACGGCACACCAAGAGCAGGATTTACTGAGTTCAATAGTGGATGGTTTACAACAAGCAAAGAGGATGCAATCTCTTATTCTGGAGATAGAAAGGGAAGATTATTTGACCCTAGCGAGGAGTATGTTCCTGAGACTCTAACAGCAGGAGACTTCCCTCTCGGATATATGACATTTGACTCTGAGGAAGATCGTGCTGCATTCCTTGCGGAACATCCTACGGCAGAATCAGCATTGTCAGAGAGCGAGTATGAGAATGCTCGTATACAGGCAGAGGATGAAGAGTACGATGCGCTTACTGAAAGGAAAGCGGAATTGGAAGAGATATGGAACGCATATCGTGAATACGAGAGAGAGAGATTCGTAGACACTACAATCGGAGAACTGCTTGAAAATCCAAATGCTTATACCGAGGATGATTTCCGCAGAGCAATGTTAGCATACGACTCTAATGCTAGCTTTGATGGCATCGAGGAAATGGATGCAGAAGAGAGAAAGGATGTGTTGATTGCTGCTCTTAATAATGCTAACGAGGAAACCGAGGGTGGAATCCTTGATCTCAACGTAGAAACAAGAGTACCAAGAAACGGAGAAGGTCTCAAACACAATGACACCAACGCAAGGACTTATGAGGTATATGCAAATATTCAGAGTCCTTACGAGGTAGATGCTAACGGAAGAGGAAGTGAATTTGTGAGTGGAGATATCTACAAGGCTGTAGAAGAGGCTCTCGCAGATGAGCAGTACGATGGTGTAATCATCCGCAATTGGAGAGTCGGTAGATATCAGCAGCTTGGAGATGTGGTGGTTCCTAAGAATGGAAACCAGATCAAACTCACAAGCAACGAGAACCCAACCGAGAGCGAGGATGTCCGTTTCAGCACAACCACTATTGATATTTCTAATGCCACTTTGAAAGATGACCTAATCAAACTGAATGGTCTAGATAGGTTTAATCTTACTAAAGCGTTCAAGGGTATTAAGGATGGTTTGGGTAATATGAAATATTTCAAGGTTACTATCCAAGATGTTCCAAACGATGCACCTAATGCTTACAACATAGACTTTAGAGGTTCTTTGGAAGGCCATGCGACCATCTATGTCCCTGAGTCTAAAATTATGGATGGCAACAGAATAAATCCTAAAGACATTGAAGCTGAACTTTGGAAGGTTCTTAATGCTGCAAAAAGATACCAAGAGTATGAATATGGAAAGCAGGGTAAGTATTCATTTGATTGGTTGGAGGATAATGACATCCTCTTCAGCACAAGACAGCCTAATCAATCGGCAGAAGAGTTCTACAATGAGTCAGTAAATGCGTTTAGAAGAAAGTATAACGAGGTCGCAGAGATACGTGTTCTTCCTGTCAATGAGGAGACTGCGAAGGAGTGGGGCATAACTCTTGATGAGTTAAAGAAGGTAGATGGTACTTATGTGGAAGATGAGGATTATATCGCACTTTTCGCACAGGAGCATGTGACAAAATCAAGGTTGATAGATGATACTATCTTCCATGAGTCTATCCATAAACTGGCAATGTTCTTTGATTCGCTCCCTAAACTTGGAGAATGGTTATGGAACAACACGAAGGAGGGAACGGTATCCGCAATGTTAAAAGATAGCATTGCAAATAGTTATGAAGAATCAAAGTGGCATCACGAATTGCTTGCGTACCTTGTGGGATACTCTATGACTTTCGGAAAGACGAATGCCCTTTACGATGTCCTTCCTCAGGAAATGAAGGGTAATCTTGAACTAATATTAAACGAGATAGGATATGACAAACAACAAGAAATGGGAGGACTCAACGATGGAGAGTCTGACACCAATGGAGAAGGAGATTCTGGAAAGAAATCTCAGAGCGATGCCGATAAAGGCGAAAATGCGCCAAGCGAAGAAAGACTCCTCTTCAGCACAACAGGAAGAGAAAAATCAGTAGAGGAGATTGTAGAAGAAGGCAAGCAGAAAGTATCTGCCGAGCATACTCAGACAGTTGATGCCTTTATGGATAGAATCCGTAGGATCAATGGCAATCTACAGCAACTCCGAATGGCGGCTGCCGCTCAAAGAGAGTACGACCAGAAGACTGTCAAGACAATCACTGATATAGCAAACGACCTCCTAGAAGGTGGTGCGCTAAATGACCTTACAAGAGGAGAAATCAAGAGGCTCCTTTCTATCATCAATGGTGGAGTCGGCAAATCCGACCTTACCAAGTCGGTTAACCGATTGATGGACCTTATGGTTGCCAATCAGCTTCGCTATGGAAAATCTCTTATTGAGAAGTTCCTGAAGATACGTGGCTCAAAGGTTGACCAGAGAGGAGTAGAGGTTCGAGGCACTCTTGACATCCCTGGACAGCAGATGCTCAACGCATTCAAGGAAGGAATCGGACTTACCAAGGATAAACTTGCAGACAGAATCGCAGAGGCAGAGGATGCACTTTCTAGTGACTCTGAAACCAAGAAGAGAAATGCTGAGAACGAGCTTGTAGGGTTCTATCTTGCAAAGCAGTATCATGAGGATATCAACGATAGCATTGAGGAAGAGAAAGACTTACGCAATGAAATCAAGGTAGCCGATGAGGATTATAAGGCAGGTAAGATTACGAAGGAGATGCACAAGCAGTTGCTTGACACCATCTATGAGGCAATCCTTGAAAATAGGATTCAGCGAGTAAATGCTTACGAGAAACTCGCTAGCGACCTTGGTGCGAAGATGGTGAGCAGCATTAAGAACGCAGGTCTGCTCCGTGACGCAGAGAAGGAGAGAGTACAGAAGATTCAGCACTTCGCAAACTCTGATATGCAGGGAATGCCTGCGAGCACTCATGAAGTTAAGCAGAGCAAGTTCTGGAACAATGCCCTTGTAGAACTTATCACTAGTCCTCTTGTTACCTTTGAGCAGTGGCTTAGAGTATTCGGAGAAAAGAGTGCCGAGGGTAAGGGATACCTTTGGAATCATTTCATGACCAAGTGGAATGATTCCAACAACAACGAGTACAAGGGAATGCAGGAAGCACATATGATGCTTGATAGTATGGTGCGTTCAGTATTCGGTGGTAACTACACAAGATGGAGCGATCTCTTCTCGATAGAGAAGGAAATGCCGACCTTGGCTGTTAGTATTTGGGATGATGGCGAGATGAAAGACTATGAACTATCTCAGGGCAATCTGCTCTACATCTACATGGTGAACAAGATGGTTGATGGCAAGATGAAACTCCGCAAGATGGGTATCACTCAAGATGTGGTAGATGCTATTGTTGCTCAGATGGATCCACGATTCATTCAGCTTGCAGATTGGATGCAGGAGGTATTCTTGCCAAGTCTCAGAGACAAGTACAACGCAGTACACGAAAGGCTCTTCGGTGCTCCGATGGCTTCTATTGACAACTACTTCCCTATCAAGGTAAACCAGAATGCTAGAGTTCGTGAGGTGGATGTAGAGGCAGGAGAAGGAGTGGCAAAGCCTGCAACCATCACAGGCAGTATCATCAAGAGAACGAAGAATAGTCTTGCGCTTGATGTGCTTAACGCAGATGCCTTTGATGTGATGCTTGAGCATATTCAGCAGATGGAGCATTGGGCCGCATTCGCTGAGTTCAATAAGGATCTCAACACCCTTCTTTCTTACAAGAAATTCCGCAACCGAGTGCAGAATATGTCGGGAGTAATGGGTGCAGGACTTGATGCTTGGAAGAACTTCAAGGAAAGTGCAGAGATTGCTGCGGGTGTATATAAGCCAAAGACAGGAAAGGCTGACAAGGCTATAACCAATATTGTCAAGGGATTGACAGCAGGTAAGATCAGTTTCCGTTTATGGACAGCAATGAAGCAGATTCTTTCAATGCCTGCATTTGCCCCTTATACAAACCTTGCTACCTTCGGAAAGAACTTGGGTTCTCCTATGGGAGCATTTAACTGGGCGATGGAAAATCTTCCCGCATTTGAGAAGAGGTGGAAGAGCAGAGAAGCGGGTAATGTTCGACTGAAGAAGACTGAGGTGGACATCAAGATGGCTGATTGGATGGAGACTGCTACTCGATTGGGTATGACTCCAAATGCCTTTGTCGATGCCATTACTTGTGCTATAGGTGCCAAGTCTGTATATGAGACAAAGTACAATCAATATGTCAAGGATGGCTACACAGAAGAGCAGGCAAAGGAGAAAGCGAAGTTGGATGCAACAGTAGCATTCAATGCAACTCAGCAGTCGAGCGAAGCGGCATTCCTATCTTCAATCCAGATTGATAGAACATTCGTAAGCCATGCTCTTACAGTATTCCGCAACAACTCATTTGGTATGCAGAGAGAGTTGGTGGATGCCGTAAGAAACATGCGCCACAGAATGAGCGAGGGTTACAAGGAGAAGTCAATTGAATTCATGAAGAAGCAGATGATTCGTGATGGATTGGCAGAGGATAAGGCAGAGAGAGCTGCTCAGAGAATCTACCGAAATAGTACATTCAAGGATGCTGCGAGAATTGCAACCTTTGGATTTATGATGCAGTTCCTTTGGGCACTCGGAAATAGCGCAGTATACATGCTCTTCGGTGATGACGATGAGGATAAGAGAAAGATGCTGAAGGAAGCAGCTATCAGAGGAGCCTTTGGTTCAATTGAAGGTCTTGGTGGTGGAAACATAGTTGCAGAAGGTCTTGCTGCTATGGCAAATGGAACATTTGACAATTACCGTGCTTCATTTACGCCTGCCATCTCCGACATTGAGTCTATGGTTGATGAGATGAAGAGAGATATGGTAGCAGGTGCAAGCGACCTTGTAAACCTTCTTGTGCAGATGGGATTCGGTGTGAATCCACAAATCCTTGCAGATGCTGCGGTTGCAATCTATGATGCTTGCGATGGTGGTCTTGAGACAAGCAAAGAGGCAGGAATCCTTATTCTTCGTCTGCTTCAGGCACCACAGTCTAATATCGATAAGCTCTTTGCCGATGAAATTGACTTTACAAAAGATAAGGGTCTTGATCTTACTATTGAAGAGTTTGCTCAGAGATATGCCGACTACAAGGCTTATAGAAATGCGCCTTACACGTATTGGATATATGATGATGAGGCAGAGAAGAAACAGGAGCAGAAGTACATCAAACGATTCCTAAAAGATGCCGAGGAACTGAAGAGAAGCCGTGGCAACGAGGAAGCCAAGAAGTATTACGAATACCTTGATACTGACTATAAGGAGACTACCGAGACTATCAACGAACTGAAGCGCAAAGCGGAGGCAGCCGGTATGAAGGGAGATCAGATAGGAGTGATGGAGTATGCGAAGATGCTTGATGACTTCATGAAGACAGACCTCTTCAAGGACTATGTAAAGTTCGGTGGCAAAGCCAAGGCAATCGAGTCCATCCGAGACAAGATGAAAAAGGTTGACTTGCAGACAAGAGAATCTTTGGAAACTATGATGCTTGACCTCAGGAGACAGATGGTAGAGGAGATGGAAGAGGCAAACCGCTAAGTCTGACAAAGATAGACCATAAGAGAGAAGATGAGTTTTCACCTTTGCGTGGAGACTCATTTTTTCGTTATCATGATAAAGCAAAGCAGAAGAAATCCAAGGAAGAACAGCATAGCCGATATGGATACGGTGAAGTATCGGAG
>JAEIGA010004600.1_pt1 | contig 21325 bp, 17 predicted proteins | sample 9270691 | NCBI WGS metagenome assembly JAEIGA01 (sample SAMN17057246, study PRJNA624740) | gut metagenome | biome: biome; isolation source: fecal sample | host: Bos grunniens | place: China: Xizang | collected 2019 | reverse complement strand
GTTGGTTCAGAAAGTCACTTGGCCATCGTGGAGTTCACTCCAAAACTCAGCAATAGTTGTAATGATTGCTTCCCTACTTTTTGCTGTGGTTGTTTTGGTTATGGATGTGGTTTTCCAGAACTTTATGCAGAACATATATAACTTGCTTTACTAACGAACGCAAAAACTACTCACCATGGCAGGAAAACATTGGTACGTAATTAAGGCGATCGGCGGTAAAGAGAAAAAGGTCAAAGAGTACATTGATGCAGAAATCCGCAAATCAGGACTCGAAGACCTTATTTCTCAGGTACTCATTCCTACTGAAAAAATTTACCAGATTCGAAATGGTAAAAAAATCAGTAAGGAACGTGTTTCTTATCCCGGTTATGTATTGGTAGAATGCGCTCTTGTGGGAGAAGTCCCATATCTGCTTCGTAACACTCCAAATGTGTTGGGTTTTTTGACTGACACGAAAGATCCTTCTTTGGTGGCCACGCCTCTCCGGCCTCAAGAAGTCAACCGTATTCTCGGTCGTGTAGATGAATTGGAGGAATGTGATGAAGAAAATGAAACACCATTCTTCGAAGGTGAAACTGTCAAAGTTATTGATGGACCGTTCTCGAGTTTCTCAGGCGTAATCGAAGCTGTTGACAATGAACGTAAGAAGTTGACTGTTTCAGTAAAGATATTTGGACGAAAAACTCCTATGGAGTTAAGTTTCATACAAGTAGAAAAAGAGTAATTCACCGAGGGTGCGTCATCAAAGTCCCTTGAAAGACAATGAAGAACGCTCTCTAACCTAAAAAGGAAATGGCAAAAGAGGTTGCTGCATTTATTAAATTGCAGATCAAAGGTGGTGCTGCGAATCCGTCACCTCCAGTGGGCCCGGCTCTGGGTTCTAAGGGCGTGAATATTATGGACTTCTGCAAGCAGTTTAATGCTCGCACGCAGGAAAAAGCAGGAAAAGTTCTGCCGGTAATCATCACCGTTTACAGCGATAAATCATTCGAATTTATCGTTAAACAACCACCTGTGGCCGTACAACTGAAGGAAGCAGCTAAGATCCAAACTGGTTCTGCTGAACCGAATCGTTCAAAGGTTGGTTCGGTTACTTGGGAACAAGTTAAGGCTATCGCTACTGACAAAATGTCAGATATGAACTGTTTCACTGTTGAGGCGGCAATGCGTATGGTTGCGGGTACCGCTCGCAGCATGGGTATCAATGTCGTGGGCGATTTCCCCGGTGTTTAATCCAAATTGTTGTTAAACAATGAGTAAGCTGACAAAAAATCAAAAAGCGGCCATAGAAAAGGTTGAGAAAGGTAAAGCATACCGTCTCAGTGATGCTGCCGCTCTGCTGAAGGAGATCACATTCACGAAATTCGACGCTTCGGTAGATATTGACGTCCGCCTTGGAGTAGACCCGCGCAAGTCGAACCAAATGGTTCGTGGCGTTGTGACACTGCCCCACGGAACAGGTAAAACAGTACGCGTATTGGTTCTCTGTACTCCAGATAAGGAAGCAGAAGCTAAAGAAGCAGGTGCTGACTACTACGGATTGGACGAATATGTTGAAAAAATCAAAGCAGGATGGACTGATGTTGATGTGATCATCACAACTCCGAACGTAATGGGTAAAGTCGGTGCGTTGGGCCGTATCTTGGGTCCTCGTGGTTTGATGCCTAACCCTAAAACAGGTACCGTAACAATGGAAATCGGTAAAGCTGTTAAAGAAGTTAAGGCTGGTAAAATCGACTTCCGTGTTGATAAGTTCGGTATCGTACACTCATCAATCGGAAAAGTATCGTTCACTCCTGAGCAGATTACCGATAATGCGATCGAATTCGTACAGGCTCTGATCAAACTCAAACCTGCGACAGCTAAAGGTACTTACGTTAAGAGTATTTACCTTTCTTCAACAATGAGTCCAGGCCTGCAAATTGATCCTAAAACAACAGACCCTAAAAATAAGTAGACCATGAGAAGGGAAGAAAAAAAGGTAATCATCGACTCGTTGGCCGAAAAACTCCAACAGTATCCTAACTTCTATGTTACTGATACTGAAGGTCTGAATGCAGAAAAAACTGCGAAACTGCGTCGTCTTTGTTTCGATAAGAACGTGAAGATGGTCATCGTAAAAAATACTTTGTTCATTAAAGCTCTTGAACAAGTAAATTGCGTTGATGAACAGTTGACAGGATCGCTGAAAGGTACTTCTGCAATTATGTTTTGCGAAACAGCTAATGCTGCAGCAAAACTGATCAAAGAGTTTCGTTCAGGCTCTAACGATAAACCGACTCTTAAAGCAGCCTATGTGCAGGAATGCGTATATGTTGGCGAAAGTCAACTCGATACTCTGGCAACAATCAAATCTCGTGAAGAGATGTTGGCAGAAATTATCTCAATGCTCCAGGCTCCGGCTCGCAATGTAGTTTCGGCACTCCAAGCAGGTGCAGGTCAAAAGATCGCAGGCTTGGTAAAGGCTCTCGAAGAAAGAGGCCAAAATTAATCAAAATACAGATATCTAAGAAGTCGGTAAGTGAAATAATGCGTTATGCTGCATAGACAAAAACCGGCGGAGATACTGTGAATTTTACTGAAAACATAAAAACTTTTAAATTTTACAATAATGGCAGATATCAAACAATTGGCTGAAGAGTTTATGAACTTGACAGTTAAAGAAGTTAGCGAATTGGCAAACCTTCTGAAAGAAGAATACGGATTGGAACCAGCAGCGGCAGCAGTAGCAGTAGCAGCAGCTCCAGTAGCTGGCGAAGCAGCAGCTGAAAAGACTTCTTTCGATGTTATTCTGAAATCAGCTGGTCAAGCTAAATTGCAAGTTGTTAAGGCTGTGAAAGAAGCTACAGGTCTTGGTTTGAAAGAATCTAAAGACATCGTAGACGGTGCTCCGAAAGCTGTAAAAGAAGGCGTTTCTAAAGAAGAAGCTGAAGCTCTGAAAGCTGCTTTGGAAGAAGCTGGAGCTGAAGTTGAACTTAAATAATAAGATATAACTTCGCTTGACTGACGGCGTAGAACCTGTCGATACAGGTTCTATGCCTTTGTCTGGTTAAAAGAGATATATAATGTTGTAATGATGCAACATACTGAATATTAGAATTTTATCTCTAAAGGTGGCGTGTGTAGATACACACAAAAGGTTTTTTTTATTATCGAATTTATGTGTTTGGCTGGAATATGCCAACCGATTACCGAAAGTCGAAAAAATCAAAATTTGTAATCTCAACAAATCTTGGGTAAAATGTCATTGAACACTCAAAACCAACGAATCAGCTTCTCGACGGTGAAGAACAAAATGGAGTATCCAGACTTCCTCGAGATTCAGCTTAAATCGTTTCACGACTTTTTTCAACTTGATACTACACCCGAAAATCGACGCAACGAAGGGTTATATAAAGTTTTTTTGGAAAACTTTCCAATCACAGATACCCGAAACAATTTCGTTCTCGAGTTTTTGGACTATTTTATAGATCCTCCGAGATACTCAATTGAAGAGTGTCTTGAACGAGGTTTGACGTACAGTGTGCCTCTCAAAGCTAAATTGAAACTCTACTGTACTGACCCTGAACATGAAGATTTCGATACCGCTGTGCAGGACGTCTATTTGGGAACAATCCCATATATGACACCGAGAGGTACTTTCGTTATCAATGGTGCGGAACGTGTTGTCGTTTCTCAGTTGCACCGTTCTCCGGGAGTATTCTTTGGTCAAAGTATGCACACAAATGGTACTAAATTATATTCAGCAAGAATAATTCCGTTTAAAGGTTCTTGGATCGAATTTGCTACAGACATCAATAATGTGATGTATGCTTATATTGATCGTAAGAAAAAATTACCGGTTACAACTCTCTTGCGTGCTATCGGTTTTGAAAGCGACCAGCAGATACTGGAAATCTTTGACCTCGCTGATGAAGTTAAGGTTAACAAGGCTAACCTTAAAAAATCATTGGGCCGAAAACTTGCAGCCCGAGTTCTCAAGGCGTGGGTGGAAGATTTTGTAGACGAAGATACTGGCGAAGTTGTATCTATCAATCGTACAGAAATCATTATCGATCGTGAAACGGTGCTCGAAGAACACCACATCGATATGATTCTCGAAACCGCCGAAAAAACTATTCTCTTGCATAAAGAATCGTCTAATCCGACAGACTATTCTATCGTTTATAATACGCTGCAAAAAGACCCGTGTAACTCGGAAAAAGATGCAGTGGTATTCATTTATAGACAATTGCGTAATTCAGAACCACCAGATGAGGCTACAGCTCGTGACGTGATTGAAAAGTTGTTCTTCTCTGATAAACGTTATGACTTGGGCTTTGTTGGTCGTTATAGGATTAACAAGAAATTGGATCTTGATACAGATCTCGGGGTAAGAGTGCTTACTCGCGAAGATATGATCGCAATTATCAAGTATTTGATTTCTCTTATAAATTCACACACAGATGTTGATGATATTGACCACTTGTCGAATCGTCGTGTCAGAACTGTTGGCGAACAATTGGCTAACCAGTTCAGTGTGGGATTTGTTCGTATGGCAAGAACTATCCGTGAGCGTATGAATGTGCGTGACAATGAGGTGTTTACTCCAGTAGACCTGATTAACGCCAAGACACTCTCTTCGGTTATTAATTCGTTCTTCGGTACGAACCAATTGTCGCAGTTTATGGATCAAACCAACCCATTAGCTGAAATTACACACAAACGTCGTATGTCAGCATTGGGACCGGGTGGTTTGTCTCGTGAACGTGCAGGTTTCGAGGTGCGTGACGTTCACTATACTCACTATGGTCGTCTGTGCCCGATCGAAACTCCTGAAGGTCCGAACATCGGTTTGATTTCATCAATGTGTGTATATGCCAAAATTAGCGATATGGGATTCATCGAAACTCCGTATCGTGAGGTGAAAGATGGTCGTGTTGATCTCGATAATTCACACATCAAATATTATAGTGCAGAGGAAGAGACTGGTCGAGTGATTGCTCAGGCTAGGACTCCTATTGACGAAAAGGGTAATATCTTGACTACAGAGCGTGTTAAAGCACGTGTGGATAGTGATTTCCCCGCAGTTGAAGCTGAACAAGTTGAGTTAATGGACGTTGCTCCGAACCAAATTGCTTCAATCGCAGCATCGTCAATTCCATTCCTCGAACACGATGATGCTAACCGTGCGTTGATGGGGTCTAATATGATGCGTCAGGCTGTGCCGCTGATCAAACCAGAGGCTCCGATTGTAGGAACAGGTCTTGAAGGTGATTTGGTACGCGATAGCCGTATTCAAATCGTGGCTACAGGAGAAGGCGAAGTTGTATTCTCAGATGCGAACGAAATTCATGTTAAGTATGAAATGACTGATAACGAACGCCTCGTAAGTTTCGATCCTGAAGTTACAGTCTATAAATTGCCACGTTACAGGAAAACTAATCAAGATACATCAATCACGCTGACTCCGATTGTTAGAACAGGTGACCACGTTAGCAAAGGTACAATTATGACAGAAGGTTATTCTACCGAAAACGGAGAACTCGCTTTGGGTCGAAACCTGAAAGTCGCATTTATGCCTTGGAAAGGTTATAACTTTGAGGATGCAATCGTAATCTCTGAACGTATCTTGAGAGATGATATCTTCACATCAGTTCACGTCTCTGAATATATAATGGAGGTACGTGATACAAAACGTGGTGTTGAAGAGTTGACATCTGATATTCCAAATGTTAGTGAAGATGCTACACGTGATCTCGATGAAAATGGTATCATCAGAATCGGTGCAAACATCAAACCAGGTGATATCCTGATTGGTAAGATTACTCCTAAGGGTGAAAGTGATCCGTCTCCGGAAGAAAAACTCCTCAGAGCAATCTTCGGTGACAAGGCAGGTGATGTTAAAGATGCTTCATTGAAAGCACAACCGTCACTCTACGGAACAATCATAGATACTAAGTTGTTTAGCCGAGCTAACAAGGAAAACAATAAGAAATCTAAACTTAGCGATAAGGCTCAAATCGATAAAATCGAAGAACGTTTTGCTGTTGATGCAGAAAAACTGCTTGATCGTATGATCGAAAAACTGAGAGTACTGCTCGAAGGAAAAACTGTTCAAAATGTACTCGATTACTTTGGAAAAGAACTTATCGAAAAAGGATCTAAATTCACTGCAAAAAATCTGCGTGAAGTAGATTATATGAACGTAAATCCGACCAAGTGGACTTCTGATAAGGAACGTAATGAATTGGTAGAAAAGATTATCAATAATTATATCCTTAAATGGAAAGAACTTGATGCCGCTGTAAAACGTGAAAAGTATAATATTACAAATGGAGATGAACTCCCAGCAGGTATTATACAGTTGGCAAAAGTTTATGTTGCAAAATTGCGTAAACTGCGTGTGGGAGACAAGATGGCAGGTCGTCACGGTAACAAGGGTATCGTAGCCCGCATTGTTCGTGATGAGGATATGCCGTTCCTCGAAGATGGTTCAATTGTGGATATCGTGCTGAACCCACTGGGTGTGCCCTCACGTATGAACCTTGGTCAGATTTATGAAACTGTATTGGGTTGGTCAGGTAAAGAACTCGGTCTGAAGTTCGCAACACCAATCTTTGACGGTGCATCATTGGACGAAATCAATGAATACACAGTCAAAGCAGGTATCCCGCGTAACGGACGTACTTATCTGAGAAACGGTGAAACAGGTGAACAATTCGACCAGCCAGCAACCGTAGGTGTAATCTATATGCTTAAACTCGGCCATATGGTTGACGATAAGATGCACGCACGTTCTATCGGTCCGTACTCGTTAATCACTCAGCAACCATTGGGCGGTAAAGCTCAATTCGGTGGTCAGCGTTTCGGTGAAATGGAAGTCTGGGCTCTTGAAGCATTCGGTGCATCGAATATTTTGCAGGAAATCTTGACAATCAAGTCTGATGACGTTGTAGGTCGTGCTAAGGCTTATGAGGCAATCGTTAAAGGCGAAAATATGCCAACTCCGGGAATCCCAGAGTCATTGAACGTATTGCTGCACGAGTTGAGAGGTCTCGCTTTGAGTATTAAGTTGGATTAATTCGGATTAAAAATTAAAAGAAATATATGGCGCTCAATAAAGATAGTAAGACGAATATCGCCTTCAATAAGATTTCGATAGGTTTGGCTTCACCCGAAGATATTTTGGATAACTCGTGGGGCGAAGTTCTTAAACCCGAGACCATAAATTACCGTACATACAAGCCCGAGCGTGACGGTCTGTTTTGTGAGCGAATATTCGGTCCGGTTAAAGACTATGAATGCCATTGCGGAAAATATAAACGTATCCGCTATAAAGGTATCGTCTGCGATCGATGCGGTGTTGAAGTAACCGAGAAAAAGGTGCGTCGTGAACGTATGGGACATATCTCGTTGGTAGTTCCCGTAGCACACATTTGGTACTTTAAGTCGCTGCCGACAAAAATAGGTTATCTTCTTGGTATTCCGTCGAAGAAACTTGATGCAATTATCTACTATGAAAGATATATCGTAATTCAAGCCGGAGCAGCTGCTTCAAGCGAAGTACACGATTTGGATCTTTTGGCTGAAAAAGAATATCTCGATGTATTGGCTTCTCTGCCAAAAGGAAACCAACAACTCGATGATAATGATCCGAATAAGTTCATTGCAATGATGGGTGCCGAAGCTCTGTATATGATGTTGCAAAAACTCGATCTTGATGAATTGAGCTATTCGTTGCGTCATAAAGCAAGTACAGAGACTTCTCAACAACGTAAGAGTGAAGCACTGAAACGATTGAACGTAGTCGAAGCGTTCAGAGCTTCTCGCGATATTAACAAACCTGAATGGATGATTCTGAAGGTTATTCCAGTTATTCCTCCGGAACTGCGTCCGTTGGTGCCGCTCGATGGTGGTCGTTTCGCAACAAGTGATCTGAATGATCTCTATCGTCGTGTTATTATTCGAAACAATCGTCTGAAACGATTGATTGAAATTAAGGCTCCGGAAGTTATTCTGCGTAACGAAAAACGTATGTTGCAAGAGGCTGTCGATTCATTGTTCGACAACTCGAGAAAGAGTAATGCTGTTAAAACCGAATCAAATCGTCCTCTTAAGTCATTGAGTGATAGTTTGAAGGGTAAACAAGGTCGTTTCCGTCAAAATTTGTTGGGTAAACGTGTTGACTACTCAGCTCGTTCGGTTATCGTCGTAGGTCCAGAACTCAAGATGCACGAATGCGGTTTGCCAAAAGATATGGCCGCAGAATTGTATAAACCATTCGTTATCCGTAAACTTATCGAACGCGGTATCGTGAAAACTGTCAAATCGGCTAAGAAAATTATCGACCGCCGCGATCCGGTAGTTTGGGATATTTTGGAAAATGTGCTGAAAGGCCACCCGGTATTGTTGAACCGTGCTCCGACCCTACACCGTTTGGGTATTCAGGCATTCCAGCCGAAACTGATTGAAGGTAAGGCTATTCAACTTCACCCGTTGGCTTGTACAGCGTTCAATGCCGACTTCGACGGTGACCAAATGGCTGTTCACTTGCCTTTGGGTAATGCCGCAATCCTTGAAGCGCAAATCTTGATGTTGGGTTCTCATAATATTTTGAATCCGGCAAACGGAGCTCCGATTACCGTTCCATCTCAGGATATGGTGTTGGGTCTGTACTACATTACAAAAGAACGTCAAGGTGTTAAGGGTGAAGGATTGATTTTCTACGGAGCAGAAGAGGCTATCATTGCACATAATGAAGGTCGTGCTGATTTGCACGCAAAAGTTAAATTGCTGCGTAAAGTCAAAGACGAAAATGGTGTTGAACGTGGTGAATTGATAGATACAACTATTGGTCGAATCTTGTTCAATCAGGTGGTGCCCGAAGAGGTTGGTTATATCAACGAACTGCTGACCAAGAAATCGTTGAGAGATATTATCGGTCGTGTGATGAAAATTACAGGTGCAGATAAAACTGCAGCATTCCTCGACGATATCAAGAATATGGGTTACAGAATGGCATTCCTCGGAGGTTTGTCGTTTAACCTCGATGCCGTAATTATCCCGAAAGAAAAAGACGAATTGGTAGCTGAGGGCTACAAACAAGTAGCCGAAGTTATGGAAAGCTATAATATGGGTCTTATTACCAATAATGAACGTTATAATCAGATTATTGATATCTGGACTCATACAAACTCGAACCTTACGAACATCGTACAAAAACGTCTGACTGAAGATAATCAGGGTTTCAACCCGGTATTTATGATGTTGGACTCAGGTGCCCGTGGTTCTAAAGAGCAGATTCGTCAGTTGTCTGGTATGCGTGGTCTTATGGCAAAACCTCAGAAATCAGGTTCAGATGCAGCTCAGATTATCGAAAACCCGATTCTCTCAAACTTTAAAGAGGGGTTGTCAGTGTTGGAATACTTTATTTCAACGCACGGTGCTCGTAAAGGTCTTGCCGATACAGCATTGAAGACTGCCGATGCCGGTTATTTGACACGTCGTTTGGTAGACGTAGCTCAAGATGTTATCATCAATGAAGAAGATTGCGGAACATTACGCGGTCTGCAGGCTACTGCAATTAAACGAAACGAAGAAGTTGTTCAAACTCTATATGAACGTATCCTCGGTCGTACAGCGGTGCACGATGTATATCATCCACAAACGGGTGAACTGCTCGTAGCCTCTGGCGAAGAAATTACCGAAGATATCGCAAAAGCAATCGAAGATTCTCCGATCGAAATGGTCGAAATTCGTTCGGTACTCACTTGCGAAGCTAAAAATGGCGTCTGTGCAAAATGTTACGGACGAAACCTCGCAACAGGTCGAATGGTTCAACGTGGTGAAGTTGTCGGCGTAATTGCTGCTCAATCAATTGGTGAACCGGGTACTCAGTTGACTCTGCGTACATTCCACGTCGGTGGTGTTGCAGGCGGTGTGGCTGCAGACAACAGCATCATTGCAAGATATGATGGCCGTGTGGAAATTGATGACCTTAAGGTTATCAAAAAACAAAACGAAGAAGGTAAAGATGTTTATCTCGTAGTAAGTCGTTTGGCTGAAATACGTATCGTTGACATCAATACAGGAATTACGTTCTCGACTCACAACTTGCCCTATGGCTCGACATTGTATGTAGTTAATGGTCAAGATGTAAGCAAAGGTGATTTGATCTGTGAATGGGATCCGTATAACGCAACAATCCTTTCTGAATTCGATGGTAAGGTTGGTTATGAAAGCGTAATCGAAGGGGTTACATTCCGTGAAGAAGCTGATGAACAAACAGGTTTCCGTGAAAAAGTTATCATTGAAAGTCGTGATAAAACCAAGAACCCTGTTATCAAAGTTGTTGATAATGAAGGTCACGAAAAACAATATAACTTGCCAGTTGGTGCACACGTCGTAGCGAAGGAAAATGCTAAAGTTAAAGCCGGAGATATCTTGATTAAGATTCCGCGTGCAATCGGTAAGGCTGGTGACATCACAGGGGGTCTGCCCCGTGTTACAGAGTTGTTCGAAGCTCGTAACCCGTCTAACCCTGCTATTGTTTCGGAAATCGATGGTGAAGTTTCATTCGGTAAAATCAAACGTGGTAACCGTGAAATCGTTATCACCTCGAAGATTGGTGATATAAAGAAATATCTGGTGCCATTGTCACGTCAGATTTTGGTTCAAGAAAACGACTACGTTCGTGCCGGAATGCCACTCTCTGACGGAGCAATTACTCCGAGTGATATTCTCGCAATCCAGGGCCCGACAAAGGTACAAGAGTACATCGTTAACGAAGTACAAGAAGTGTACCGTATGCAGGGTGTGAAGATTAACGATAAACACTTCGAGATCATTGTTCGTCAGATGATGAATAAGGTTCAAATCCAAGATCCGGGTGATACCAAGTTCCTTGAAGAACAAGTGGTTGACAAGTGGGAATTTATGAAGGTTAACGACGAGTTGTTTGATAAGAAAGTCGTTACTGATTCTGGAGATAGTGAAACATTGCGTGAAGGAATGATCGTATCTGCACGTAAACTCAGAGATGAAAATTCTCAACTCAAACGTCGTGATATGAGATTGGTTCAGGTGCGTGACGTTATTCCTGCAACATCAAATCAGGTTCTTCAGGGTATTACACGTGCAGCATTGCAGACAAACAGTTTTATGTCGGCTGCATCATTCCAGGAAACAACTAAGGTCCTCAATGAGGCTGCAATCTACGGCAAGGTAGATAACCTCGAAAACTTGAAGGAAAATATCATCTGTGGACACTTGATCCCTGCAGGTACAGGTTTGCATAAGTACCAAACAATGTTGGTAGGTGCAAATGCAGATTTGGAGACACTCTCTTCAAAGAAATAAATACAGAAGCTAATTAACAAAAAGGGACAACTTAAAAAAAGTTGTCCCTTTTTGTTTCGATTTGCTAAAAGTGTTACTTTTGTAAAAAAATAGATATGAAACGTATAGAATTATTAGCTCCAGCAAAGGACCTTCGCTCAGGAAAAATTGCGATTGATTATGGTGCAGATGCAGTTTACATCGGAGCAGAACGATTCGGAGCTCGTAGCGGAGCAACAAATTCGATGTCTGATGTGGCAGAATTGGCTCGTTATGCCCATCTTTTTGGAGCAAAACTATACGTGACGATGAATACTATCATCTACGACGATGAATTAGATGAGGCTAAGCGACAGGCTGAGAATGCTTGGCAGGCGGGAGCAGATGCTCTGATTGTTCAGGATATGGCAATGTTAGAGTTGGATTTACCTCCAATCGAGTTGCACGCTTCGACTCAAACCTTTGCTCTCAGAGCTGACAGAGTAGAGTTCCTTGCAAAATCTGGCTTTTCGAGGGTAATCCTCGAACGGGCAGTTTCACTTGATGAGATTCGAGAAATCAGAAAACATACCGATGTCGAGCTCGAAGCATTTGTCCACGGAGCTATATGTGTGGGATTCAGCGGACAATGTTACTTCAGCCAAACTATGATGGGGCGTAGCGGAAATCGAGGACAATGTGCTCAACCTTGTCGGTGGACATATAATCTGTTAGATCAGGATTTTAATAGACTGATTGAAGATAAACATTTGTTGTCGGTCCGCGATTTGAATATGTCTGAGTATGTCGGTGATCTGATAGATGCTGGGATTACATCATTTAAGGTTGAGGGGCGTCTGAAAGATGAAAATTACGTAAAAAATACGGTTGCCTACTACAGACAGCATATTGATAGGGTTATTGCCAAGAGAGATGATTGTGAGAGATCGTCGTTTGGTCGCTCTGAGGTGATGTTTGAGCCGGCTCCTGAGAAGACCTTTACACGAGGATTTACGGATTGGTTTATCTCGGGGAAAATGGATAAGGTCGCAGAGTTTAATACACCTAAAGCAACAGGGGCATATCTGGGACGAGTAAAATGTCTGATCAATAAGTCATTCGAATTGGATACCAAAGAGGTCTTGACAGCTGGTGACGGTATCTGTTTTAAGGATAGCCGGTCTGGTTTTTCGGGAACGAATGTCAATAGGGTAGAGGGTAAGATTGTGTATCCCAATAAGATGGACGGAATCGAAGTCGGAACAGAGATATATCGAAACTTTGACAAATCGTTTGCCGATATGCTGACGCGAGATGTGACCCTTAGAAGATTAGACGTATCAATGCACGTTGGCGGTCGCATAGGAGAGGTAGTCCTTAAAGCAGAAGATACTCGTGGCAATAGTTCAGAAGTGGTGTTAAATGGTGATATGGATATTGCAAAGAATCGGGAGCGAATGGAGATGACGGTCAGATCACAACTCGCTAAGAGTGGAGACACTCCGTTTGAGGTTAAACATATTTCAGTAGATTTCGCCGATTCAATGCCGTTCTTGACAGCTGCCACGCTAAATGGATTCCGCAGACAAGTCTTGACTAAACTCGAGTCAACAATTTTGAACAATTATGCCCGTACTGAACGTGTAGTAACTGATGAGAAGTCAGCCTACCCACAATCTACACTCGACTTCAGAGCAAATGTAGTAAACCATCTGAGTGAGAAATTTTATCGTGAACGAGGAGTTACGAATATTCAGTCTGGGTATGAACTGTTGTCGGATTATGCAGGTGCAGTAGTGATGACCTCAAGGTACTGCATAAGGCGTGAGTGTGGAATGTGTTTGAAAAATCCCAAAACAAAGTACCGCGGAAAATTATTTATTGAAAATAATTTTCATACCTTTGAGTTGAAATTCGATTGTGCGAATTGTGAAATGTCATTGATTTATTGCGGTAATCGAAAAATGTAAAAAAAAACTGTATGAATGCCGATTATATGATGACCCAGTGGGACGATTATGAATTGATCGATTCCGGAGAAGGTGAAAAACTTGAACGATTTGGAAAATATATACTGAAACGTCCTGAGCCTCAGGCACTATGGCGTAGGTCGATGCCACTGCAACAGTGGAATCAGATGTGTCAGGGGGCGTTTCGTCGTGAGGGACGCATTGAAGATATGGGTGAGTGGACCCGTTCTGGAAATATGCCCGATCGCTGGAATGTGGCTTTTGATTACGGCAATATGAAATTAAAGTTCAGATTGGGATTGACCGCATTCAAGCACGTAGGTATTTTCCCGGAACAGTCGTCTAATTGGCGTTTTATTTATGATTCAGTCTGCCGTTTGAAACAAGAAAAAGAGGAAGTTCAGGTGCTGAATCTATTTGCTTATACGGGCGGTGCATCATTGGCAGCTTGTGCCGGAGGAGCTGCGGTAACTCACGTAGATTCTGTAAAACAGGTAGTTACGTGGGCTCGTGAGAATATGGAATTGTCTGGATTGAAAGATATTCGTTGGATTGTCGAAGATGCAATGAAGTTTGTAAAACGTGAAGTGCGTCGTGGTAAAAAATATGACGGATTGATACTCGACCCTCCTGCCTATGGGCGTGGTACAGATGGTGAACGCTGGGTATTGGAAAAAAATATTGATGAGATGTTGCACGAGTGTGTTAAGCTGTTGAGTGATAAAGGATTTCTTGTGCTTAATCTCTACTCGATGGGACTCTCTCCGATGTTAGCGAGAACACTTGCTCAAGAGGCTTTCGGTAATCGTGGTGAGTATCAGTTTGGCGAATTGTTCGCCTTAGATCGTTTCGGAAAATCAATGCCTATGGGTGTCTATTGTCGGTTCTTTAGAATTTAGTATATGGATTGTAATCAAATATTTCAGCAGTTCGGGACAGATGTCGATCAGAATGTTGTCGAACAGATTTTAATCAAGGCAAACCAACGTGTAGATGAATTCCTAACTAAGGAAGCACTGAGAGATGTGGTGTCAATGTTAGATGTCACATCGCTTTCGGTCGTAGATACAGAAGATAAGATTAATGATTTATGTCATAAATTGATGGTTTTCAGAGGAATATTCTCGGATATCCCTGAGCCTGCAGCTGTTTGTGTATCACCATCGTTTGTTGAAACTGCCGGAGTAGCTTTGGGCGAAACGGATATTGCCATAGCTTCAGTGGCGGGTGGATTCCCGATGTCACAGACCTACGTCGAAGTGAAGGCATTAGAGTGTGCAATGGTTGAAGAGAATGGGGCAGACGAGATTGATATCGTGATGAATCTCGGAGCATTTCTTGCTGAAAATTATGATGCTACGGTAGCCGAGATTGAAATCATCAGAGGTGAGATAGATTCGGATACAACGTTGAAGGTAATTATCGAGACGGGTGAGTTGCCAGATTTGTCTGCAGTACGTCGGGCATCGTTGTTGGCAATGTCTGCTGGGGCTGATTTTGTTAAGACATCGACCGGTAAGGTTTCAGTCGGAGCAACTCCTGAGGCTGTTGTGGTTATGGCACAGGCTGTGAAAGATTACGCAAAACAGACAGGACACTGTTGTGGCATTAAGATTGCCGGTGGAGTGCGAACAGCAGAACAAGCTGCATTATATCAGGCTATTGTAGCAGAGGTGTTAGGCGATGAGTGGTTAACATCGGATACATTTAGAATTGGTGCAAGTTCACTGGCAAATAATCTACTGAGTAAAATCGAAGGCCGAGAAATCAATTATTTCTAATAAACTAAATAAGACCGACCCAACAGTCGGTCTTGTTTTTGTCTATAGAATGTGTTAACTGCGTGTAGCTAATAGTAGGTCAGCGAGTGCGACTGCACACATAGCTTCGATGACAACGGCTCCCCGCAGAGCAATGCACACATCGTGACGACCTTTTATTGTCAGTGGCATAACACGTCCCTTAGAGAAATCATAAGTTAATTGTTCGTGTCCTATGCTGGCCGTAGGTCTGAAGGCTGCTCGTACAACGAGTTGATTGCCATTTGTTATTCCGCCGTTAATGCCACCTGAGTTATTGGTGGAAGTATGGCCTTCGCTGTCAATAATGCAGTCGTTCGCCTCAGAGCCAAACTTTTCTGCAATCGGAAATCCTGCGCCGAACTCAACACCTTTTACTCCCGGAATCGAAAACAATGCGTGAGAAATGACCGATTCAACTGAATCAAAAAATGGTTCTCCAATCCCAATTGGGATATTGTCGATGCAACATTCTACGACTCCGCCAACTGAATTTTTCTGTTGGGAGAGTTGTGTGAGTAATTGGTCGATTTCATCTTTTTGAGTCAGACCGCCAATGCTGACAATGCGGGTGTTGTATATGAACTCGGGATATAGCTGTTTGGCAACAATACCTGCTGCTACGAGTGCAACAGTCATTCGCCCTGAAAATATTCCACCACCTGCTGATGCCTGTCCATATTTGGCACGGCTTGTGAAGTCTGCGTGGCTCGGACGTGGCTGATTTTGTATGAATGAATAATCAGATGAATTGGTATTGTTGTTCTCAAACTGAATGGTAATTCGATCTCCCGTGGTAATGCCATTTTCGACTCCTTCTGTAATATGCGGAATGTCAGATTCGATACGTGGAGTCGTTCCCAATGTTCCTGAACGTCGACGTGCTAAATCGGTCTCAAACATTGTTTCGGTCAGAGCAAGACCTTTGGGACAACCCTCAATCTCAATACCTAAATATTTTGAGTGAGATTCGCCAAATATCTTTATAATGAAATGTTTACCTAAGGAATTTGTCATATTAGAGAGATTGTGTACTCGCGTTCGGAGGTGTCAATGACATTAATTTCTATTTTTGCGTAGTGCTCTGGCAGCAACTCCTCAATCTTTTCGGGCCATTCGATAAGGCAGGTCGAGTCGCTGTAGAAGTACTCTTCATAACCAAGGTCGAAAACTTCGGATAATTTTTCTGTTCGATAGAAATCGAAATGAAATACCGTATCATCACAGTCTGTACGATATTCATTAATCAGTGCGAACGTCGGACTTGAAACAGCATCCGTGACGCCGATTTGTTTGCATATTTCTGCGATGAGAGTAGTCTTTCCGCTACCCATCGGACCGTAGAAACACACTACGTTACGTTCTGGCAGAATACTTTTACGGATTATTTCGGCAACCTCATCTAAATTATCGAGGTGTGATTTTATATTTATTTCCATTATTTTTTTGGGTTTAGTACGATAAACGGCACAATCATCTCTTCCATTGAGATGCCACCGTGCTGGAATGTGCTCTTGTAGTAGCGGACAAAATGATTGTAATTATTGGGATATACCAGAAAATCCTGATTGCAAGCAAATATGTATGTCGATGATAAATTTGACTTTGGTAGATGAATCGTCTCTGGTTTAGTTATTTCGAAAACCTCTTTTGCATTATAAGTCAGATTTTTGCCTGTTTTGTATCTCAGATTTTGAGAAGTCTCCTTATCTCCGATTACGCGAATTGGGTTGTCAACGCGAATTGTTCCGTGGTCGGAGGTTATGATAACTTTATTGCCATTTTCGGCCAGCATTTTGAGTATATCCAAAAGGTCTGAGTGTTCGAACCACGATCGAGTCAGTGAAAGGAATGCGGCTTCATCATCGGCTAATTCTCGGATAATTTCCATATCAGTACGGGCGTGTGAAAGAATATCCAGAAAATTATAGACAATAACCGAAAAATCGGCATTAAATACATTTTCAATATTGTCAATCAGACGTTTCGAGTGTTCAGAACGAATTAACTTATCGAATGTGACCTTGTAGCTTTTTCCAAGAGATTGCATTTGACGTTTGAGAAGGTCCTCTTCGTATTGATTTTTTTTGCCCTCTTCGTTGTCATTAAGCCACGCGTTGGGTATGATTTTGTCAATTGCAGCCGGCATAAGTCCCGAGAATATCGAGTTGCGGGCGTATTGAGTCGCTGTCGGAAGAATTGAACAATAAAAATCTTCAGATTCAATATCATAGTATGTTGTCAGCAATCGACTCAGTACTCGCCATTGGTCGTAACGAAGATTGTCAATGAGCAAAAAAGTTGTCTTGTTTTTATCGACAATTGGGAATACCTTGTTTTTCAGCAAGTTCTGTGACATTATCGGACGTTCGTGATTATTGTCGTTGAACCAGCTGACATAGTTATTGCGGATAAACTTTACGAATTCGTTATTTGCCTCTTTCTTTTGGTAAGATAAAATTTCCTTTACGCTTTGGTCCTGAAGGTCTGCGAGCTGCAGTTGCCATTTGACAATCTTGCGATAGATATTTACCCAATCGCTGAATGTACGTGCACTGCCCAAGGACATTGAAATTTTGCCAAATTCCTGTCTATAATCGGCTGTGCTTATCTCACTGATTAATTGTCTGTTGTGAATATTTTTCTTGATGGATAGCAGTACCTGATTGGGGTTGACTGGCTTTATTATATAATCTGCAATTTTTGAACCGACTGCACGATCCATAATATTTTCTTCTTCGCTTTTTGTGACCATAATCACGGGGAGAAGCGGTCGTATTTCGTTGATTACTTGCAGCGTTTCGAGTCCGGTCATACCCGGCATCATCTCATCGAGTATAATCAGGTCGAATGTCCCAGCTTTGATTGCTTCAAGAGCATCGTAACCGTTGTTGCAGGTCTCAATTTCATACCCCTTGTTTTGTAGAAATAATATGTGTGGTTTCAGCAATTCAATTTCGTCATCAACCCATAATATTTTTGCTGTGTACATATCCTGAATTTTATATAATTAACGAATCGTAATCCTAATTAAGTATCTTTAGCAGCAATTCTCTCAGCAGTTCGCCATCGTCAATCGAGCCACGTCCAATTCCTTTTTGTTTCATATCATACTCTCTGAGCAGTTCAAAGATTGAGAAAAGTTTCGGCATCGGGTAGTTTGCTGCAGCCTGACCATATTCGCGAAGGAAAAATGGAGAACTGAGTTTAAGAGCTTTGCATAAATCTTGTTCTGTTGGCATAGGTTGTGAACGCCGTTTTGCCAACCACAACATATAGTTGTATCTGAAGATTTTGTCGAAATGAGCGTGTAGTCTTGATAATGTAACTACCAAGGGTGCATTTTTGGGATTGCGTGCGAAATAGTCAGCAATTCTCATTACCCTTACTGTATTGCGTTCAGACAGAGCCCGAGTCAATTCGAAGACATTGAATTCACGACTGATTCCGATATTATGTTCCACGATTTCGGGAGTAATTTTTTTCTCTCCTATGGGCATTGCTGTGTGCAACTTGTCTATTTCACCTGCAATTTTTGAGAGGTCGGCTCCGAGAAACTCGACTATCATTTGCAGTGTTTGTTGGTCAATGCTGAGTCCTGATTGAGAAATATAACCTGATAACCAATTCGGAATCTCATAATCTCTAGGTTTTACAGATTCGAAAACCGTGCCGTTTTCAGCGATTGTTTTGTATAATTGGCTGCGTTTGTCGAGAGATTTCTCTTTGTGACATAGGACAAGTATTGTCGATTCGACGGGAGTCTTGGTGTACAGAGCAAGTTGTTCGATTTTTTTCAGTACCTGAGCCTCTTTTATTATTACGATTTGACGATTACCCATCATCGGAATCTGTCGACATACATTAACCAAAGCCGCTCCGTCGGTATCTTTCCCGTAAAGAACGACCTGATTAAATGCTTTTGCTTCATCTGGAATAACCTTTTCTGCGAGTAGGTCACTCAGTCGGTCTATGAAGAATGTCTCTTCGCCCATCAGTAGGTAGATTTGCGAGTATCTTCCTGAAGATATTTGGTTGTACAGAGCCGAGTAGTCTGCCACTGAACCTTTGAATGTCTGTTTAGCAGCTGCCATTTTCAACCAATTTTATGAATCTAGATGGTATTTCGGTTTCGAAGTTCAGTTGTTCTCCGCTGATTGGGTGGATAAAGCACAATCGAGATGCGTGCAGTGCTAATCTTCCCATAGAGAAATCTTTTGCTCCATATTTTTTATCGCCGACGATTGGGTGTCCGATATGTTTGAGGTGTACACGAATTTGGTTTTTGCGGCCTGTGTCGAGGTGTAGTTCTACAAGCGTGTGGTTCAGCCCTCGTTGCAATACACGGTAGTCGGTGCGTGCAGGTCGTCCTTCTTCATTACGTGCGACGTAAACCTGCATTGCTCGATTTTCGGCCAGCGGTGCATCAATATAAGCTTCGTCTGGGAAGATATTGCCTTCTGCTACGGCAACATATCTGCGGTCTGTAACCATATTTGTCCAATCTTGTTGTAGGCGTTGTTTGCACTCCTCACTGCGGGCAAAGAGCATCAATCCTGAAGTCTCCCGGTCAAGTCTGTGTACTACAAAAATCTTGTTGGTCGGATCTTGTTGCTTAACTAGATCGCTTAACAAACGGAATGCCGTACGTTGTTCAAAGCGATTAGTCGCTACTGAGAGCAGCCCGTGTTGTTTGTCAATCACTATAATATCGTTGTCGGCGTAGACTATTCTGAGCAATCGACTATCCATAGCAAGATGTTCGGTTCTTCCCATTCTGATTTCGATTCGGTCGCCTTTTTTAACGGGTGAATCGTGACGCAGAGTTAGTCGATCATTTACAAATACCTGTCTATGAGTGAGATATGACTTGATCGTAGTTCCGCTTTTTTCCGTCAATGTTTTCTTCAGTAGTTCTAATACACCGCAATCCTCCGTTGCTTTGAAAACTATATTTGCTTTTTGTCTTTTCATACAACTTCTCTATCTGAAAACAAAGATACAAATTTTTTATGTCAAAAAATCAAACGTGTTTCTAAATTACTCTAAAAAACGTATATTTGTACCGACTATAATATGTGAGTGATGAAAATAAAACTTTTTACGATTCCGAATTTAATAACCTGCCTGAACTTACTGATGGGGTGTGCAGCATTATTGTCTGCATTCCGAGGTGATTTGAAGTGTGCATTTTGGTTTGTTGTTGCGGCAGCGGGATTCGATTTCCTTGATGGTTTTTTTGCACGTTTGCTGAAACAATACTCCGAAGTGGGCAAACAACTCGATTCATTGGCCGATATGGTCAGTTTCGGTACGGTGCCGGCAATTGTGATGTGGAGAATGCTTGGAGTATCGCAGCAGTTGCCATTTGAAGAGCTGGCTTTATTGGGTTTTGTAATTGCACCTATGTCGGCATTAAGACTTGCAAAATTTAATATAGATGAGCGTCAAACTACCGAATTTATCGGATTACCTACTCCTGCAAACGCATTGCTTGTTACGTCGTTGTCGTGGTTTGAGATGTCGTGGTGGGGATTGTGTATATTGACCATGGTGGTGTCGTTGTTGCTGGTTAGTGAAATACCAATGTTTTCGCTTAAATTCAAAGGCTTCAGTTTTGGCAATAACAAACTAAAATATCTGTTCTTGTTGTTTGTCGTTATCGTAGTCGCGTTTTTCGGAATAAGGTCAGTCGCTCTTGTACTGGTGGTGTATATATTAATTTCGGTGTTTAGAAATTTTGTGATAAGGTTACACTCTGTTAAGAAATGAAAAAAAGTCTGTATCGTTTGATACAGACTTTTTTTGACTTGAGGACTGAATTATTTTCTGAGGTTCAGTGCCTTGATGATTGCACGGTAGCGTTCAATGTCAACCTTCTTCAAGTAGTCCAACAAACGACGACGTTTACCAACCAAACGCAACAACGAACGGTGAGTGTTGTGGTCATTGTGATTGCTCTTGAGGTGCTCAGTCAAGTGAGCGATGCGAGTTGTGAACAATGCAATTTGACTTTCAGGTGAACCTGTGTCTTTCTCAGTCTTTCCGTAAGTAGCAAAGATTTTTTGCTTAGCTTCGGGATTCAAGTAATTACTCATAGTTTTTTGAAAAATTAAAATTGTAAAACAAAACTCTCGTGGTATATGTCCCGTCGCGGTAATGAGTCGACCTCGAAACGAGAAACTATAACCCTTGAGCTGTCGTTGTGTGAAATGCAAATCTCCCCACAAAAACGGCGCAAAGGTAAGACATTTTTAC
>JAEIGA010004599.1_pt1 | contig 21333 bp, 24 predicted proteins | sample 9270691 | NCBI WGS metagenome assembly JAEIGA01 (sample SAMN17057246, study PRJNA624740) | gut metagenome | biome: biome; isolation source: fecal sample | host: Bos grunniens | place: China: Xizang | collected 2019 | reverse complement strand
TTTGTAATTTCGCAGTCCCTGTTACGAGGGGCTGGGATTATCCATACCCCTACTAACAGAAAAAGTAATTGAACAACGATTTCAGACCTGAAATCATTTGAGCAAACAGTTGGCGCTGGAAACTCAAAAAAACATACATTTAAGGATCACCCAATATCAGGGGTAGGCTTTGTTGTAGGACGCCACATCTGAAATCGGGTGCAAAGATACACAAAATAGTTGAAACCACGAAATTTTAGTGGCACTTTCTTAATAAATGATACTTTTTTCTTAACAAAAGTACTTTTTTAGTTATGCAAACAGATGAAAAACAATTAAAAGATAGGATACGACACATGCTTACAGTCAAGCGGTGTTCTGTAGCCTCATTAGCGGACAATGAAACCTTGCGTAATAGGTATCGTAGACAAATCAATGGAGACGCTGCACTTCCATATACAACGATTGTGCTGCTGCTCGAAATGTTCACCGATGTATCAGCAGAGTGGTTAGTAATGGGTCGTGGTGATATGATCCGCAAAGATGCCATCACGCACAACGAGCTGCACCAGGCATCCAACAACCATGGCACTATTCAGATCGGTAACCACAACTCTATCAACTCCGACACGGAAGCTCTTAAGGCTCGTATCGCAGAACTCGAACATGACAAACAACTGCTGCAAGGACTACTCGCAGCATTCACAAAGAAGTAACAAAAATGATTTCAAAGCAGCCAAACGGACCGACCGACCGATAGACCACCCCTTTTAAAAGGGGGTGGTCTATCGGGTCTGGTCTGGTCTGCTGTATAGTCTGCTTGAACCTCCAATAATAAAATTATGATGACAGTTATTATTTTTTTCGTTTGCATTGCTGTATTTGCAATCGCTTTAGCAGTTTCAAAAGACAAACCTGCTACAAATCAACAGAGTCAATTATCTAACAATCAACAATCGGATGATGAATTGCTAGAAAACGCTCAGAGATTATTGGCTATGAACGCGCTATTAGAGCAGGCAAAAGCTCATAATGACGAAGCTACTGTCCAGGCAATATTAAACATGACATACAATGGTCCGCTACCAAAACTCAAAACTGGTGGATATTATACCAATCTATACAAGCAAACTATCAGCTATCCTATTGCTGGAATTAACTTTCGCAAAGGAATAGCTGAGTACGAGGGGAGATTTGTAGGATATTTGAAGCCAGATCCTAAAAATGAGCACGATCCAAATGCAATCGCAATACATCATGAAGATGGTAAGCACCTTGGTTTTATTCCTATGGATAGAACAGATGAAGTACGTCAGTTAGGTTTTGAGTTCCCTATATCAGTCATTGGGTTTATAGATGAGGATTACGACGACGACGAGGAACGTAAATACTTCACCGGTAGTGTGTACTTGGAGATAGAATCAAACACTATTGTCAACGACTAAATTCACTACATTTCTAACCAACATCCGAGGATTCCTCGGTAGTTGTGAAACCAATTTGTTAGCATCAACAAAATGGTAAATTATAGACAAAATATAGACATTTTATAAACAAAATCGTAACAAAATCGTAACATTTCGGGAATAACATTTATAACACCTTGCTATTCAGCACACTCAACTGCCTCTTAATCAGTGGGTCCAGGGTTCGAGTCCCTGGGAGGACACAAATAATCAAATTGCTGAAAATGTGAGGGTTACTAAAATAAACTCTCACATTTTTTGCATTTGAGGATTTATTTTGCAAATAAGACGGTACGATATACCCCCGTTTTGGTACGTTTTTGCACGAAAAATCGTAACAAAATCGTAACAATTTCAAAAATCGTAACAAACATGGCAAAAATCAGTCTTAACCTCGATGAGAGGAGCGTGAAGAATGGGATGGCTCACATCCGCATCCGTATCAATCACAAAAAAAGTTGCGCATATGTCTCTACTGGCATATACGTAGAACCTCAGTATTTCATCGCAGGATCACTCTACGATCCAATCCACCGCAAGGCTCGTCTAGCAGCCGAGAAGAGAGAACAGGTTGCTAACATCGTGCGTAAATTCGAAGAGTGGCTAGCCGAAGTAGATAGGAACGAACTATTGTCTATGTCGGCCAAGGACATAAAAGAGCGCGTCTGCGGCACTAATACACGCGGTGATATAAATGTACCTGCACACATAGACATGCGCACACGTGCAAACACACGCGCTCGTCAGGCTAATGATCCTACCGACTATATTATCTGGTTTCGAGATTATGGAGATGGACGAAGAAGTGAGAAAACACGCAAGAGTTATGAGTATGCGTGGAATGTACTTCTAGAATATTGCAATGCACGCAGAATGCAAACCTTGCACTTCTCAGATATTGAGTACTCACGCCTGACTGACATATCGCGATGGCTGCGCGAAACAGGTCGTGGTGAATCTACCAGATATATGATAGAGAGTTATGTTCGTGCTGCATATAAGGAAGCACAGCGATGCAAGATGGTCAGCCGTGATTGCGATCCATACTTTGATTATAGTATAGCACCTGTTCCTCAACGTGACATCGACTTCCTTACACCAGAGCAACTGCGAATATTAGCGTCATTTGATCTGAGCGATACTCCAGGATTGGAACGTGCACGTGATTGTGTCTTGATGAGTTTCTACCTGTGCGGTGCAAACATGCTAGATATATACCTTCTTACAAACGAATCAATCCAAAGCAATGATGTTGTATTCATTCGCCACAAGGTCAATGTGAGAAGTCAGCGTGCGCAGCGTATAAATATAGAACCCGCTCTTGCTGTGCTAATGAATAAGTACAAGGGTAAGGATCATCCCCTACGATTTGCAGAAAGTTCACCTAATTATGACACATTCCAACGCAAAATCAACCATCTGTTACTAGATGTCAGCAGTCGCGTAGGCTTCAAGGTAACAATGGCGCTCGTTCGTCGCTCATGGTCTAGCATCGCAGGAATGCTAGAGATACCAGATCGCGTAATCGACAAGAGCATGGGTCACGTGGATAAGTCTATAAAGGATCGACACTACGAGCAGTACGATTGGAATCGAACTGCAAGTGCTAATCGCAAAGTAATTGACTTTGTATTTGGTAATAAGTAAAATAATAGGAACGCACTCGCGTTCCTATTATCATCCCTTAAACACGTACACCTTATCGGATATACCTTCCTGTGGTAGCGTGTCGATGTGCAACCAATTGACACCACCTTCTAATCTTATATTGCAAGGCAGTAAGTCTGCATGCTTGATGATCTTCTCTCTAGCTTTCTCTGCGGTCATACCTTTGACGGAGAAGTCGCCTGCTTTTCCTAATAAGTGAGACGATATGTAGAGCTTCAACTTATTCTTGACGATCTGACATAGGTTGCATCGCATACCACGTTGCGTGTACGTTGTGCCATTGTTACACGACATAGGAACCTTCAGTATGTCTCTACGAATTATCAGAATAACATGCATGTAGTCTGTATCCAGGAACTGCCATGCTCTTACACCCCACTCGTTTAGTATGTGAGGACAAACCAACTCACCGATTGAGAAAAACTCCTTCAGTTGCTCAATTATTTCTTCCCTGGTCAATTGTATTAGCTTTTTCTTGGTTGTCAAATATCTCCTTTACCTCATCCTCGCTGATCTTCAGTTTTCGAGCTATCTCCCCGATTAGTGGTAATTTTAGCAAGCGGAAAAACACAGCATTAGGATGTACAATCAAGATGTTACCACAGATAGACCAAAACTCAACTGCTGCTATTAGCGTGGCTACAATATCAACAATGAATCGTGAGTGTGCACGTTCTGTGATTGCAACGTCGTGAGATCCGAAAGCAAGATTCTCGATTAGCATCACCATGACTAATGCAGTACCATATGCACCTATCTTCTTAAGCGTGTCGCGCATAAGTTCAGAGAGTGCAAACTTACCTTGTTTTCTTGCAGCTGCGACCCCCCAGATACCATCAAAAATGATTGAAGCTAATACTACTAGCAACGCGACCTTATACCCTGCGAAGAAATTAAACATTCCGATTCCAAATGCGATCACGAATCCCCACAGTGTGGAAATCATCTCGTCTAATCTGGTTACAGATGTAATCAATATTTGACCTATGAATTTCATACTGTTTTCAAGGATAACTTTTTATAAATCAAAAATGCAATACGGATTAAAACATACAGTACTGAAGTAGCTCCGATCCACGCAAACCATTTTACGATATCAGGAATAGGCTCTTTGACGATTACAGGCTCTTGTTTCTCTACTGATGCGTCAGTAGTTCTTGTGGCACGCAGTTCGGTGTTTTCTTTCTCTAATCTCTCTACCTCTTTTCGAAGACCTTTGACCAATACATCAAACTTGGCTTGTATCGCTTTTATTTCTAACAATGTACCTTCCTTAATCTTTTGCAGTTGCAACTCTAAATCTGTACGCTCTCCCTGCAATTGCTCGATGTTAGCAATTAACACATTACCTGCGCTATCGCATTGCAATAGCAAGCGTGCCAGCGCACTATCAGCTGGTAAAGTATGCGAATACTCACTTTCCTTGATGATCTCGGATGTGGTGATCTCGGTGGTAGTGTTCGTGGTACTATCACTCTTGAGTTCGATGTTGCTAATGGTATCAGCAACTTGTTTGGGTGTCTTGCACGACTGAAATGCCGTGATTACATACAGGAATAGCAGTATTGCTAATACTGATCCTAACGTCTCAAAAATCAATTTTTTCATGATTCTTTCTCCTTTCTATTTTTCCATTCGGCGACAAGTGTGCCGCCTTGTTTACTGATAACTAAACCGCGTGGGTAATACTCACTCTTTGAAGCCGTAGTCGGCTGGGTTGAAGGTGTCTTCGATTCCATTCTCTGCATTGTATTGCTCTACTATGCGCTGTAAGTCCTCTTTCTGGGGCATACGCACAAAGAAGCGTTCTACACATTGGAAGAAGCCGTTGTTAAGGTCTTTGAAACCAAAGCGGCATACTACTCCGTTAGCTACGATGACTTTGCGAGGTGAGCCGATGGGCAGCACCATTGGGTGATAGATTGTATTCATATTGTTATGCTGTTGATTTATAATATCGCTTCAAATCTCGAATCTCTTGCAGGTGTAGTTGTTGTGGTTTATACATATCAAACATCTTACATACTAACTGATTTTTCTTTTCTTCAAAATACAAAAACTCTTTATATGAACTATCGAGCACCATCTTCATTAACTGATATTGAATTTTATACGACTGCATGTGACACATAAAACCAATATACGAATTGTAGCTATTCAGCAGACGAGTGGCGTTCTCAATGTTGGCTCCTGCCAATATGGCCTGCTTAATGGTGTTCTTACATGCTCTCACGGTACGAGAACTGATATACATTCTGTTTGCGTATATCACGCGCCCACAGAACTGAACGCCATGGCGCACCGGCTGAATGTAGTATTTTGTAGGATGGATGGTCAGGTGTAGCTCGGATAGTACTCGTTCAGACTCTTTGCGAACGATGCTTACTATCTCTGCATTAGCGGCCACTATGCACAGATCATCCACGAACTGCGTGATCCTACAATCCAGATTCAAATCAAGGATAGCGCGACCCCAAACAGATAGCACGAGGTTGGCTATAAGCTGAGAGTAGAAATTGCCTATTGGTAAACCTTTCCCGTTGGCATTGAAGATGGATTTGTTTGCTGCAATCAAATCCCACATGCTAATATGGCTATTGCGTATACAATCGCTCGTTGGATCATGATGGATAAGTACATGTAATATCCATAGCATTTGTTTTATCTTACTATCAGAATACCCGTCTGGACGGAATTGATAGCAGAACCTCTCAAATACTTCATATGCCATGTCGCGGCTTATATTCATGAAGAATCCGCTCACATCCATTGTTGCTACCACTCCATCAGGATAGTCGCGCATATTGCGCTGTATTTGCTCGGCTGCCGTCTGCGCTGATAGTTTAGGACGATTACCGTGACTTATATTCCCATTATACTTATGCACTGCCTCTGTCACCTTAAGGATGAACGGAGCGACAAGATGGTGAGTAACTCTATCTCTATACTTAGCTGCAAACACCTCTCTGTATCTTGGATAAGTAAGGATAAAGCAAATGCTTGTGGTTGGTGTATAAGATTCAGTCCAAATAGATGTATGTAATTCAAAGATCTCTGCAAGATGAAAGTGAAATCTTGCTGCGTCGAAACGCATTTTCTTATTCTTATAACAATCGCCCTCTGCGTAGAATAATTCACGTAATAGCTTATCTGATTCGGCAACCGCCCACACCGCATAACTGTTGTTCTTATTATTGTTGTTCACCTGCCCCGAGGGCGGAACCACATACCAAGCGTTATTGGTATTGTTCTGCTCGCACGTCCACGAGAAACTCGTGGGCAAAGTGGTGTGGTTGTCAAGATTCTCTGTAGGTGTAACTTGCTGCATAAACAAGTGGAATCTCCATTATATAAACTAAAACACTCTCATTCTCGTCCGTAGACTTAATGATTCTGGCTTCGGTGCGCTGCCGTAATGGCGTGAAGTTGGTTCGCAATCTCATCGCACATCCGGTCAAGTTCGGCGCACAGTTCTTCATTCCAACCTCCAAGCATTAGAATGAGATAGCAATCGGATTGAATGTCCTCTACTACTTCCAACGCACGCTTAGCGTAATCCTTGCCCTTTAGCTGGCGCATAGCATATCGAAATAAGACAGCACCATTTTTAAGGACTTGGTCAAAGTAATTGTGACGAATGTCGGTGGACATTGTTACCATTCCATTTCTCACTCTCTGCTTACCTTTAGGTAATTTGCGCCCTGCCTCTGCAAGAGTCTTGTTGAGTAGGATTACCTTACTGATAATCGGGGTTCGTATGGCTTTAGAATTATTATACTGCATAGGACGATTGTTTGATTATCTATTCAAATCGTGCGTCCGCACGATTAGCTTCGCATTGTGTCGGTTACTATAATGCGGCAACCGCCCACACCGCATAACTGTAGTTCTTACTATTGTAGTTCACCTGCCCCGAGGGCGGAACCACACACCAAGCGTAATTGGTATTGTTCTGCTCGCACGTCCACGAGAAACTCGTGGGCAAAGTGGTGCGGTTGATTGCATAAAGACAGTCATTGATTTGCTGGAGGTATGCGGTAGCAATTAGTTGTTGATTTATAACAGGCATAGCCCATTGTCTCGTATCGCCCTCCCATGCCTTGTATAACCAAGCATACTTAGCAGCTGGACAACCTACTACATTTTGCGAATCTACGTAAGGCACTTGGAAGCGCTTTTTATACTCACCACCATCCCAATAGTAATTCATACGAGGAGTAGGCGCGCCGCTTGAGTCAGGAGTATTCTCGTCATTATCGACTACATATGTTTGTTGGTCGTATGCTTTATGAATACCACTATCAATCATCTCTTGGTGGGAAGCAAAGCAAATGCATAAGTAATCATTGTAAATATCCGTAGGAAGCGAAGCATCGTACTTAATAGTAGAGACAACAGGCGTAAAATCTTCGTCTATTGGGTGATATGCCAACAACAGGCGCTTGGTGTTCTCGTACGATTTGAATTGCAAATCATTTTTAAGCACATTGATAAAAGAACCATTCTGAGCAGGGTATAATCCTGCCTCTGCATTAACATCCCTACCAAAAGTACCCCATGCGCGAGAAGCAATCGTCGTACCAATAACGAAAGAGGTATATGGCGTGATAACAGCAACAACTACACCGTCAGACGGAGTAGTGCCGTGCTCATCAATGTAGATTTGCCATTGACCAACCGTCCATTTATTACCCTCCTTATCAAGCAAGCAAACCTCATAGGTAGAGGAAAGACCTGCGATAATCTCGGCAAGGTCTCGTGTAGCTTTGCCAACGACATCAGCACCAGCATTTTCCAACACTTGGAAGATCTGCGTGATGGAGTTATTTAGTACTTGCAACTTTACCGCTGCGTTACCTGGTACTATTTCTCTGTTTGCTTGATCTAGTCCTCGTGCAATCACTTGCATAACAGCAAATGAATCTACATTGGCTAAGCACCATTCCTTGATAGACTCAACTGCATTTGTTACAAGGTCCTCGCACTGTCCAACAGTCATTGCTTGGTTGGCGTCATAAGATAAATTCATATAATTACTCATATCTATTCTGTTTTGTTATTATTCTACATCTTGTAGTATATCATCTATTTTCGTTTTAATATATGACTTAAACGACACATACTCGGGATCTGTCAGCATTACGTACTCTTTCGAACCGACTACCACTATCGTCTTGCAGAATGGTGCTATACCAATCTCCATTACGCTACGCTCAACACCGATTCGTTTTTCAGAATCGCGACGAACGTCGATTCTCTTGCAACCACACTCACTACTCATACTACACTTCGTTCGAATCGTTTACTTTGACCAGGGGTAGGACTAACGATCGTACCCATAGCATACTCCGCGATATAGCGAAGCATGGTGGTCATAGTACTATCTGCGAACACCTCTAAATTGTATAGCCTAGGACTCATCCTTGACGTTACAGCAGCCGTGAACGTAGCGTCGTATGTCGCACCATCCTCGTTAGCTTGCACGACATCAGCCACAAAATACTCACCTTCCTCAACATTGTGTAGTGTAACGTATGGAGCCTCGGTCATCGGCGTACCATCCTCATTATAGAAGTTGAGCCCTGCAAAATCAGAACCAATAAATAATAACTCTCTCGCCATAATTATAATCGTATATAGGGTTTAACTAAAATATCGAATGTGTAAGGTACAATGCTGATTGATTGTGATGATACAGGTGAGCGATGTTGGTAGCTCACATCCACCAACATCAATGCTGCTTGCACCAGCGCTTTTGGCATTTTGCCTGTAGTTTCAGTCAACTCCTCATAGGTTGCTCCTACATGGTTAAGCAGAGTCTCCTCTGCGGCTTCGCCATACAACTCTAGCAAGCTATCCTCAATCACCCCATCAATGCGTGACTGCTTTTTTATCAATTCAAGTGACAAGAACTTCATCATATCTTTGCATTTACTCTTCTATATAACACAAGAAAAGCCGTTATTGGGTTACTAACGACTTTTCTATATCAATTACCCCATGAGAATCCGCTTATCAGATCCTGAAGTTCGGCTACATCCTCATCGGTCATTTGCGGGTTTGATTCCTCTTTGTTCTCTTCCCATCCGAATTTGTACATGTCTGTTGGTGATTGAGGTGGTGGTCCTTGCTTCTTGTCATGGAACATGCACGTCAGTTGCCATTGCAGGATTCGCGTTGCTTCAAACTGCGCGTGGTATCTTCTGCGCAAACCACTCAGGAACCGATTGATCTCCCACCACTGCATCTTGTGCAGGAAGTACTCAGGGTTGATTCCGCCCTCGCCAACTATTGTTTCATATAGTTGCAGGGCGGTCACGCGTTTTTTGACGCATCTTCACTTGGTGCTTGATCCTCCGAGTTATCAGGTTTGTAGAACGCGATCAACTCATCGCTAGTAGCTTTCAAAAACGCGGTCATCTTTTCGCTTGTATCCATATCACGAAGTACCTCTTCCAACGATGGTACATCCTGATTAGGATTAGCGCCTAACAACATACAATATCCCATTTCCACCACTGGTGCAATCGCATTCTGTTGGAATTGTGATAGATCAAGCGCGCTTTTGCCAGTCATCTTTTCATAGCTGACTGCTGCGTGCATTGAGTAGGCAAGATTCAACTCTTTGCCACATACTTTTATTTTCTTTGCCATGTTGCTTTATTTGCTTAGTTATACATAAAACAAGCCACACCCTGCTCGCAACATGGAAAGAGCGAGACAGGATGCAGCTCTATCATCATGCGCCTACAGTGTAAGCGCCGTAACCATTCAGGCTAGCAGAATAGTCGGAGTTTTGACGGTTAGGGTTGTTGAGTGTCAACTGAGTGATCACTACAGAACCGCTTACGATCACGGCACCCTTGGTGCGTTGGTTGTCGCCAGATACATTTGCAATCTCAAACTTAACAGGCTCGCTTGTCTCGTAGATATCCTCAATGTCTGCCAATGACTGACCTTGTACAGTAGAGGTGATCGTGTCACCACCTCGTGCAAGAGCATTGGTAGAGATATCATACGACAATCCTGTAGGTTCTTGAACTTGCCAGTCTCCTTGAGTATCTTTAGTTGTCGCATTCTCGACGCTAAGCGAAACATGGAAACTGAGTTGCTTAGCAGCTGCGATCACCTTACTTGGAGTAGCAGTGTTGTCACTTCCAAGGAATAGACGAACAAACTGACCCTTGGTGTAACTTCCCAATGGAATGATCTCTACGTCAGGAGTTGTCAATAGCTTAGTCAACGGACCAGTACCTGTGAATTGCAAACTCTTGCTTGAGTTTTCACGATCGTTAAACGTAAAGGTAGCGTCTGTTAGATAGGCAACACCTTGACGTGCTACGCTAGAACCAATTACTGTTTGATTGTCGCTCGTTGACACCTCATCCCAAATGAGCGTGAATGGTGTCTGTGCTTTAATCGCAGTGAGGATAGCAGCTGCGTCCATCACGTTCAGCGATTCCACACTTACCTGCCAACTCTTGCTCACAATCGTAGGCTTTGCTGCGAGGCTAACATCATCCTTGGTGCTAGCATCCTCAGTATTACCTGTTAGCGTTACCGTGTTGCTAGTAGCCATTCCGACACACTTGAACTTCTGAGCATTTGTGTCATAAGTCAAGACGCGAAAGTTTTGTCCTTTTAGAATCATAGTTTTACTTAATTAAATCAATACGAAGTGTGAATAATCCTGAATCATTGTTTTTGCCTACAGCACCAACCGCGTAGCGGATAGTTGCAGGTATATCACTGACGATTTCTGTGAGTTCGTCTCGTGTTTTAGCCGAGACTACCACAGTGCCTCTCTCATTCAACTCATCCAAGTAGGATGGTTGCTTTTTTTGCTTTCCTCTTACTCATCGTCTTCGCTAGTTAGATTGACATCGATCTCGCACGTATAATGCAGGATATCGTAGTAACATGGCTTGGTCCAATCCCAAGCGATTCCATGGTTAGACGATGAAACCAAATATAGGTCGCCAGTACCATTTGCTACAACATAGTCTCTAATGGCTTTTCTCACTTTTCTGCGTAGTGCACGAACCTCTTTAGGGCTGTTCGCAGATATAATGACGGATGCCTGCACCTTATCAATAGCACCTTCCCACACATCATCCTTAGTTGATAGATCGTTATTGTACGGATCATCCGTGATAATGATGTATGGAACAGGAGTGTTGTCATCTTGCATCGGTGGTACCTCTACGCAGGTAGAGAATAGACGACCATCGATTGCAGTCTGAATCCCATGGTCAGCATCCAATGCTAGTTTAATTATTTCGTCAAGATCTTTTGCCATTTGATTACTTAGTTAGTAATCTGTGGCTCGGTTTTCCCAAGCCACAGACCTATTAACCATTGATTAGTCACCTACAGGATCAGTACCACCGCCTGCACCAGCATCACCTGTACCACCACCTGCACCATCGTCAGTCGTTTGAGTTGGAGCAACGAGCTTCAAGAGCTTGAACGCTTGTGGTTTGCCAGATGTGTTACCGTTCACTTTGCTAGAGAGTTCAGTGAGTGACATCTCAGTGTTGAGAACCATAACGGTAGTGTTGCGCTTTGCAACCTCTGCACTAACGGCGTCAACAGTAAAACGAACCTCGCCATGTTGTTGGAAAGCCACATATCCCCAGTGACCGATACCGATGTAGCGGTCACCATCAGCGGCTGGAACGCCAGAATCGTTGAGTGCGTAGTTGATGTAAGGAGATACAGTGTAGTTGTAACCAACGCACTTACCATCCTCAACTACGGTGCGATCACCTGCGCTGTTAGGGATACGCTTGGTGAATTGCAACTCAGCCTCAGTCGCTTTGTCCATGGTGAACCAAGGCTCACCCTCAAAGCCGAGATCCCACATCTTAGCAGCCTTGCTAGCGAGAGTCTTACCGATGTTCTCGTCCAATACAACCTCCTCTACGGTCACTTGAGCGAATGGAGACTTCAATGCGTTAGCAAATGCACAGTGGCTGTACACGTGGAGCGCTTTGAACTTAGCAAGACCCTTTTGGAACTTGTATGCACAGAAGCCGTACAAGTCAAATGCAGCGTTGTCGATTGCGCGGTTAGATACTGCCAAAGAAGCAGATACACGCTCAGTGATAGCGTTCAACTTAGCGAAGTTGATTGCTTGCTCACCAATTACCTCTACCTCACCTGCCACTTGCATCTCAACATCGTCGATAGCATATGGCCAGATCTCGTTGCCTACTACACCAGTCAAGAGACGGAGGTCACCAGGCAATTCCAAACCAGCCACCTTAGTGTCAATGAGCTCGTGGATAGTCAAAGGTACTGCACCAGCAGCCTCAAGGTTAGCAGTGGTATTGCCAGTAGCAGGATTGCGGAGGACAGTAGTGCCGTTAGCAGCCTCACGAACCTCTAATACCTCAGAGAAGTCTGCACGCTCATCCTTGCATTTCTTCAAGAGTTCACGGAGTTGTGCACTCTTGGTCTTTTGCTCACGCATTTGCTCAAGTTGTGCCTCGGTAGCCATACCTTGGAGTTCTACTTGAATGCGATTGTCCTCGCGGATCAAAGCGTCGTATTTACGACCCTCTGATTCATTGAAGCCACGGTTTTCACGTTGTGCCAAATTGTCCATTTGGTCCATCTCTTCCAAAATCTCCCAATGGCGCTTTTGGAGTTCAGTTTTTGTTTTTCCCATTTCTTAAACGTTTAAGAGTTAATAATTGAATTTGTTTTCATACGATGGAAACGTGATCGGCGGCGTTGTGCCTCCATCTCACGCCCTTTTATATCCTCGATTTCTTTGTTTTTAGCTTCCTTTTGAGCAATATCCTCTACCTCACGCACCTTGTCGCCTTCGGTATCATTTTCAAGCATTCGATTAATGCTCTCCATGATATCTTCGCCAACCTCACGAGTAGCAACAGATGTCTGATCATATGCTGGGTTAGTCACGATTGCTACATCACGCACGTCGATGATTTTCTTTACGTGTCGAATCCAAACCTCTTTGCCATCTACCATCTCGTTTGTGCGCTCGTAGCTCACGCCGTTTTCAGAGTCTTGCCAGTCGTCAAAGAATGCGAATGACATGCCTGAAATATCACCACGCTTGATGAGTTCCAATGTGTCATCAGCGCAGTTGGTTTTTGGCAGATCGCAACCCATTTCCACATAACTGTCGCGTAATTCCAAGTCAAGAGTTCCCTTGCCATTACGACAGCGGCCCATGATGTCGGTTACCCTAGTAGAGTGGTTGATGTTGAGCAACACATCTGAGCGTTGTAGCAGCTCACGAGAGATACACCCTGGTTCCAATACCTCGTACACAACACGACTCTCTGACCATGGTGTCAAGTTCACAGAACGCACACCGAAGATAATCGGTCTGCCCTCTACACGGCGGCTTTCAGTTTGACCTTCAGCCACCTCACGGACGCGCAGTCCGCAATCCTCAATAGGGATAAATCTTACATGTTGTCTTGTTTCCATTATTCTTCGTTGTTTGTTTTAGCTTCAGTAGCAGGTCTTCCACCACCATTTTGTCTTAGTTTTTCACTACCAAGTTCTGCAAGGTTGGTGCTCACATATACGATATCACCACCCTTAACCGCTGGCATATCGTGCTCTGCACGAATCTCGTTCACAGTCATCGCACCTGTTTGTAGGTTCAACTGATCCACCTTCGCTTGGCGCTCAAGATCCATAGCCAACAATGGTTTGTCGCAGATATGAATGTCAAACATTCCATACTTATCTTTACCAAGTAGTTTGCGGAAGATCTCCTTCTCCATGTCATTCTTGTCTGGAGCAATAGTGCGGCTCAAGAACTCCATGGTGGCGTTAGAATAGTCATTGTAGTGGCTATTGGTGTCAAGCATCAGCAACGGACGAGGGACAGCGTAGAACCGAGCCACATCGTCATACGACAGGTTCATTTGCTCAAGCGCCTGCATCTCAGCAGCCGTCATGCTGATATTCTCAACCTTATTCAAGCCTCGCAACGCAAGGATATCCTGCCCCGCGTACATCTTATCTTGCAATTCTTTTGCGTAGTTCTGCATCTGATCTTTAGCATACATACCATATGCTAATGTTCCTGCACCCGATGCAGGAGTCTCCTCACCAATGAGCAGCTTTACACGACCGCCTTTGGCCGCATTCTCCAATGATTGCGCCTTTTGAGTCTTGATCAGACTAAGCGTATCTGCCACATATTGGAGTGTAGATATTCCCCAATGACCATTCTCAAAGCGATAGGTGTTTGGGAAATGTAGCACATCCTCTTTTGGTACCATTGCAAGATTGCGAATACCATCTTCTGAGAGATATGTCAGATTATACGTACCATTTGCCATGTTATATCCTCCACATATCGCTAGCCACAACGCAACAGGATCACCAAATACATCGCGCTCGATATACACAAATCCGTTGCCTCGTTGCAATCGGTCAATCGTCACTTGCTCCCATAGACTTGTAGCTGTCATGATTGGGTTAGGATCTACTTGCAAAAGATAGTTGATGCGCTTACCTATACCTTCCATGTAAGGGGTAAAGTTACCGCCAGCATGATCCTTCTTGCGATATTGAACAGGCATCTGACCAATCGTCTTTGCTCGTAGCTCAATAGCACGATACACGGCAGACACAGTCAACGCCGTCTGTGGGTTACGAGCGTACACGATGCGCTCCGCAAAACTACCCCCAACCACATCCTGCTTGGCTGTAGTAGCAGAGGTGTTTAGAGTAGGTTGCGTAGCCGCTTCGCGACGCTGAAGTCCAAATATATTACCAAAAAATCCCATATCTATATTACCTACATTTGTTTGTTTTGGGGTTACTCTTGCGCATCTACGAAGTTAATCTTCTGATTGGCCATCTCTTTAGCCGTGATCTGTATCTGATTTTCTTGCTCCGATACGTTGAAGCTCTCGATCTGATACCAACAACCTTTGTATTGAATCAAGCACCAACGATCAATGGTTGGCTGATATCGCATTCGAAACATCACGGTATCGTATGCGTCCAATGCACCTTCTTTGAGCGACTTGATGCCACGATTGAAATCCTCGGCAGACCAAAACTCACCAAGTATCTCGTACTTGGTTGTTTTGCCAAACTCCGCGGTCTGCGCTCTACGCGCAATCGTGATGCGCTTATTTAACATTCCAGTCGAATATGCCATATCTATTTACAATTTTATAGAGCAGTCCGTAATGACGGGGATTACGGGTGCTCTATAATTCGTACATTCGCTTGTTTTTGGGTTACTTTTACACGATTACTCCGTTGAAAAGTACATAGGACACATCCTTACCTCTGCATATCTTCGCAGCGAATGACTTCCCCGGTGCTATCACTATGTTCTGCGTATTGTAGCGAATAGGCTTCGTACTTTTAAAGTAGTCATAGATACGAACTGCCTTATCGGTATTGGTGCAGATCACTTGCTGCACTTTGTTCTCATCAAAGCCGTCGATGTTCATCGAACTATCTACTTGAATCACGAGGCTGCACTGGCTTGCACCTGCCAACGCAATGGCTACTTCTAGCTCAGGGTGAGTGTGCTGCTCAGCTGCATAGCCATTGTGCTTGTGATTGGCAGGAGCATAGGAATCGTGTTGGTGATTCTTTGGAGCATACTCTGCATGCTCATGATCCTTATTTGCTTTGGTGTTAAGCGTATCAGCAAGGTTGTGAACCTCACTGATGGTGTGTTGATGATCTTGCATATTCTAGAATTTTGATAGAGTTATTACTGACATACTTGCATCTGAACTGTTAACAAGAATAGTCACAGGATATGCGCTTGCTTGTTTTTTTACGACTACGGATTTGCTAATGTTATCTATGCCGTTGGACATGATTGCATTTACGTTTAATGAAGAGTCATTGTGTTCGTAAATCATTGTCTCTACATCAGAGGCACTAGCATTTATCACCATACCACTTGACGGAAGCGTGATACGAGTATCTTGAGTAATGTTCAACTCCTGAAGATATATTCCACCACCATACGATGGATTAATCATAACCTCGTTATTGATACCAAACAGCATGTATTTATCCTCTACTAATAATCCATCAGTCATATCAATCTCAGTCTCATCTGCCCAATCAAGTTTGCCAGTTGGTTGAAGAGTCACGCCCATCGTTGCTAGACCGCCAATAGTGCCTTTGATTTGCAGTCCCTTAATGTAACAATATCCTTTATAAAACTCCTGCAAATTAGTGTCAAAAAAGCAGCACACCAATTTCTCTTTATTGTCTTGCTTTTTAAGCAATACTTTGTGATCGGATAATGACGCCACGAGCATATCAACTGATGCACTCCATGAGTTGATGGTTGGTAGGTATTCCTTCCAGCTTCCGTTAACAGGACTGCACACCTCAATAAAATCAGTATCAATACTCAAGTCGCATGACTTACTAGCTGCTAATCCTCGGTTCTCATCGCCGACGGTCAATATAAGATTCTTTCCTAGTATCATATTATTTCGTGTTTATTCGTTAGGCAATTCCATACAAGTGATTGTGCTCACATCTCCTTTCCAATCTCGGCTCTCTGCCATTGGTGCGTACACTCTGCCATCGTTGATTCCGTTCAGTTGTATCAATGAGAGAGCTGATTCCGTAGGATGTCCTATCTGCACATTGACGGTTTGCCTAGACTTGCTGTAATATTTTGCTAGCCGATTTAATAGGTCAATTTCAGGGCGCTGTGCCTCAAAAACTGATTCTTTCCGATTGTATAGGATAGATCTTAAAGGTGTATTAGGACTCTCCATGATCAATGATGGAGATGGCTCGTTGTTAAGATAAGTAGCTAAAGCAGTATTCACACTGATCTCGTTTCGAAAATTCGTACCAAGCAATCTGAAATAATGATTGCCACTCCTTCCTGTTTCATTTGAATTTTCGATTGTCAAATGGTCTATTTCAATACTAGAAAACATCATCTCTAGAACGCCACTTCCAATATTTGTAAAACTAGCAATAGGCCATAACTTTAATACGATCAACCCATTTAGTTGCTCAGTTATTGGGATGAGCAATCCATCTGTCTCAGTGACACCCATTGTATTATTCCAGTTTTTCTCAAAATTATTACCAGTCATTTGAGCATTAAAAATGCAATGAGTATTCTGCCATGCAGATCCATTCCACCACTTAGTGCCAAATTGCAATTCAACACCAATCTTCCATACGTCAGTAGAATCTGATGTATGTTGCAACTCCCTACCTGTATAGTCAGAACTTGATACAGCGAATATGGTATCTGCTGATGCGCTTAGTTTCAGGTATCCCTCATTGCATGTGTAGTGCGTCACATTGTTAATTGAGAAGATAGGACCTACCTTAGACAAATCGAAATCAGAACTTTCACTTCCTACACCTAATCCAATTGAGCCAGGGAAAAATACACAATATAATGCATCGGTTGTATCATGCGCCTCAATATTATCCTCAGTCTCCCATGCGTAACGACACAAGAACGATCCTGCGTAGAATCGATATAATCCTAACGGATCACCTTGAATAGCAGACATAATTGAACTATTCACACCAACTGCGATGTGCGCAAGAGTATCTGATAAGATTGATAACTGATAGCTTTCAAAATGATGATACATATACCTTACATCTGCGCTATAAAATGCAAATTGTATATTGGAATATGCGCCTAAATTTTTGCTTGCTAACAAATATAACCAGTCACCATCCTCATTATATTTCCATAGTTGTCTATACACGGTCAATGTATCACCTACTGGGAACTCGGGTAGTGATATATTCAGTTCATATTTTTCTAATCCAGCTACAACTTCAACAGATTTTGCACCCTGATATATACTTCGCTGATGTGATATTCCTCTCCATTTCGAGTCAATCAAATTTGACACATATTGCGCTATATAATTAGCAGCAACAAATGAATAGTTAAAATCATAAAGACTATATTGATACACACCAAAATCTGCATCAATACGCGTAAGATATAGTTCTGTTCCCTGCTCTCGAGCAACCCACCCCATGAATGTGCAGATTCGTTCAATCACTTCCTTAGCGCTTATGCCACTAATAATATACGAGGTGTCATTTTCATTGTTGTAGTCATTTCGATCATAGAAAACTGTCTGGTCAATGTATTTACTAAATATATCAATACTATCGTAAGAACAATTCACATGAGTAAATATTGTCAACCCACTCTGAATGGCTATTTCATTCAATGCGTTGTATATGACTTTGTTGATTTTCTCTAGACCCATTGCCCTCTCAGTAACCATCTGCACACTATCCATCGCCTCCAGCACAGAGTTAACAGGAAAGTTCAATATCTGCGGGGTGCCAATGTAATCTTGATTATATGCTTCACTGTTCAAGAATCCTTGCCACTCAATAGTCTGTGTGTCAGTTCTAACCACTCGGACAGGCTTTGATATATTATTTTCAGGGAGTATATCGTCCAAATTCAGCATACCACCTCCTGGGATAGCAGTACAAACTTGAATGGTTCCAGTCTGAATGCGAATAGGTGCGAAGAAATCGGTGTTGTCATCTTCATCTGTAACAAACGGAGATGGACCACCTAACAACTCTGTTATACCAGACCAATCACCTTCCTCGTCGTATATGTCAATACGATATGGTATGTTTTCTATAGTTGATACAAATGGTATCTGCCATCTTACTGCTTTTGCCATAATCATCCAAATTTAGTAATTACGTACTGGCTTCGGTGACCACCTCTGCGGCTTGCGTTATTTGCTAGTACTAGGCGAATCGACTCGCCGCTGATCAATGCTTCCAATTGCATACCACTCATTGGATTGGAGGATGCTAACTGACTAGCGATTGATGATTGCTGTGCTCTATTCAAAATTAACTCACCAGCATTTACATTCGCGGTCAGCATATCACCGCTGTAGTTATTGCCTGGTATAATACCACCATCCGCATAACTTCCAGAAGTTACACTCTTAATGCTAGCTATAGTAGCGGTCATCGTAGCAAGACCAGCCGTTGCTGCAGCTATCCATCCAAACACACCAGCCGCACCTGTTGCAGGACTCGCAGCAGCTTGCGCAAAACCAAGCGCGATATTAGCAACTGCCTGCATCACAATTCCTGCGACCTTAGCACTTGGATCTTCAATCTGTTGCAAGGCTCCACCGATTGATTGTATTGCATCGGCAGCGGCTGACCACGCCTGTTCTGTTTGTTTAGCGGTATCTACAGTGCTACCACCATTACCGGTTGTTGTTATACCTATCTTGATAGGTTCCATCCCTAACTCCTCACGCAAGGCATCAACCTCTTCAGTAAGTCGCTCAGTTGAGGTATTTAATAACTCAACGCTTAGCGGTATCACCTGAGAGTTGCGAGTTTTGAATGGGTTATTCAACAGATCGTAGAGAATTGTTTTTGCTACTGCTATTTGCTGTTGTATTTCATCAATCGTCTTTTGGTCACCTGCCGCACGCAGAGCTGCGTTAAGTTCTGATATGCGTTTTTCTACGCCTGCAATCAATCCTGTTGGAACTACCTCTTTATCGGTCGTAGTGATTCCAGATATCACAATACCATCTGTTGATAAGTCGGATGCAGATAAAAGATTATTAAGAGCTTTTATTTGATTATTAATCTCACGTAAGTCTGCCTCTGCCTGTTGCACAGCTCTTTCTGCGCCATTAACATTTGATTGTTCATACACATTTGAGAACTCACTACCTGCATATACAACACTACCTTGTGTAGTCTCACGTTTGGCCTGTGCCGCTCTCAATTCATTTTGCTTTTCTAGCAATTTGTTTGATGCCTCCATTTTCTGCTTTTGCAGTTCAACCATTTTGTCGAATGCTGCTTGAGCAGTGGCGGCTCGTTGCAATCCACTAATGTAGTCATTTAAAGCAGATGTATTATCATTGATCAGTGCACCTTCATCTGTCAGTGCGCCGTGATATTCTGGTACCAACGACTGAATCTGTGCTAATGCTGTTCTCCGTTCGTCCAGACTGCGTGTATTATCACGCAAAATGGTATTAAGCGTCTCTATTCTTGTAACTTCTTTTGCAGAGTCTTCACGTCCTTTCTTTTGAACATCATATAATGATTGCTCAACTGCTGACAACTCTTTGCTTTCCTTGATAAGTTTGCCAATAGCAATAGCCAGTCCAGCAGCAGCAGTAGCAGCTATTACGTATGGGTTTTTGAGCAGAACCAGATTCTGCTTTTGGAATACTTTTGTCAACTCTTCTATAGCAGCTACAGTTGCGCCAATCTTAGCAAGATCCTTTATCACTTGATCCATTTCTTTGCTATCGCTCGCCCATACAGTGATAGCAGCAGAACAAGCACCAATAGTGCGCGTCATCATTCCAACACCATCGGTAAACGCGGTGTCCGATGCCATGTTCTTGAGTTCCTCGTCAAGATCACCCATCTCATCCTTCAGGTTGGATGCACGCACTTTCAGTTTGTCAATGCTTCCCATCATAGCTTGACCCCATTCCCCAAACTTCTCCTCGTCAGTCAATCTATCATATTGTTGCTTTAGAGTAAGAATAGCCTCAGTAAACTCACGCATCTGTCCTTTTACAGACTGCGTTTGCGTTTCCATGTCTCCCAACGCACGTACAAATTCAAGGTCTGCTTTTTCTGCCACCTCAAAACTTGCACCCATCTCTCGCACATGCTTCTCAAGTTGCTGCATGCCTTGCACGGCGCGCTTTAATCGATTCTCATATTCTGTGCTCTCAACCTTAAGCCTAATGATTGTATCTGTCATATCTTATCCGTTAAATTCTTGCTCTACCAATTTTGTGATCAACTCATCGAACATCTGTGCACTTTGCTCCAATGCTTGCGTTGCAGCAGGACCAAACCAGTTGCGCGCAGCAATCGCGCCACGATTACCATATCTGCTTATACGTGTAGTTGTGCCTCCGTTGAGGAAGCGTAGGATAAATGAGCGATCGGGACCTGCGTATGATAGCAAATCCTCAGTGCGCTTGCTTCGTGGAATGCGGTTGCCACCTCTATCGTGTGATTTCTTTCTTTGTGATTCCGGTGGGATAGGTGCACGCTTACCAGCAGACTTGCCACCGCTGATGATATTCAAATTGCCACCCATCACTACCTTCTTATACACCGCCTTGCGCACGCCCAAATACGCCTCCTTGGATGACAATGGCATAGCAGTACGCTGCACCGACTTTTGCGCTACAGTCAGTACCTT
>JAEIGA010004598.1_pt1 | contig 21337 bp, 41 predicted proteins | sample 9270691 | NCBI WGS metagenome assembly JAEIGA01 (sample SAMN17057246, study PRJNA624740) | gut metagenome | biome: biome; isolation source: fecal sample | host: Bos grunniens | place: China: Xizang | collected 2019 | reverse complement strand
CTCCTTAGAATTTGAATTCTTGTTTAGTCTCCGTAGAAGAGCTCTATGGAGCTGTAGGTAATAGTTTTTGTAGTTGCGCGATTGTGTTTTCGAATTCTTCTCTTGTAACGAAATTTGGTTGCGATGGGACTGGAATTTCTTTTAATTCATACATAAGTAAAGTTGCTGTGCCATCGACATTAATCTGTTTCGTATAAATGCAACGATTTGCAAGGTCAGGAAAATAAAACACCGTTCCGTCAAAATCTATAGAGCTTGCACGAGCTTCATCTATAGAGGAAACCGGCCGACCTTTGAGTCCGACAGAAGGACGCATTGGAGGTGTGTAAGGTACGGCCGGTGGCTAGTTTGGCTAGTAATAATTATTATACATATTTATTTCTCCTTTTGGTATAAAATTGGTGCGGAAGGAATTTTTTACCAATTCTGGAAATTTTTCCCTCCGGCATTATATAATAATTTCCAGAAATTTCCAATTTTCCCTTTTTGCCCAAGGGAATATTTAACCAGCTTTCAAGCGTTTATAGACGCCCTGGCCGCAAAACAAAAAAAGGCGAGATGACTATTTAAAGTCATCTCGCCTTTTTATTATTTATTATTCAATACTTCAGCTTCAATCTTGTTTTGCACATACGCTTGTAAATCGCCTACGGCATTTGTAAGATAAGCTTTAGCGTCTTCAGTAAGTATTGCCATTACATTATCATATGTCTTTTGGAAAGCTATTTTTTGAGCGTCGGCATCAAACTTGCCTTGCTTCTTTAAGCTATCCACATAAGTTTGTGTAGTTGCTAGTACACAATCTGTAATAGTAATTTCTAACATACTTAAATACTTTGTATATAAGTCATTATTTTTTTCCAGTTTAAACGCTTGGAGTTTAGCTTTAATTAAAGCAATTAAATAAATACCTCCAATAGTAATTAAAGGAAAAAGTACGAGCTCAAATAATTGAGCTAAAATTTCAGTCCAGTTCATTGATTAGTCCTCCTTAATTAGAATTCATTCCATGTAGATTGCGCGTTTGATGTTCCACCATTATCGTCAAATTCATTATTATTAATTAATTTAGTGCGTTGATAATAAAATTTGTCACAGAAATTGTTATCCATTTTACTTAATGTGCGAATTGGTATATTAAAAGTGAGTTCAACATTGATTTCAGACCCTGTTGCTATTTCTAAAGAATGTTTCCAAGTGCCGTCTTGCCATGACGAAATATCATATAACTAAAGTGTTCCATCTGTATTCAAACTATAACTAAGTAGTAGATTACCATTATCACTGAATTGCGATGTAAACAAACTACGTTCTATATCGCCCTAGATACCAAATGCAGAAAGAGTAAATTTTCCTAACTTTTTCTAATCAGCATCTGCAATAGTAAGTGGTCCAGTAAGTGTTAATCGCATATTAATTGTAATTTCATGTCCATTGTAAAAAGCAGCTAGAAAATATGAATCAGTGCTGCTTGTGCCGGTGGTTGCTACTTTAATATTAGCTTCTGGGGTAAAATAATTATTAATTGTAGTTTCTGCATAGTTTAAAGCTTTAAAGCTTTTTCCTATATCAAAGTTTTTGTCTTGTAAACGCCAATAAGTGAGCGTAGAGCTATTTTCATCTTCGCCAGGAGGTAAAAGTGGAGAGCGATATGTTGCATTATGGTCATCTTTTTTATTAGTATAACTACCACACCAAATAGCTCCTACTGGATAAGCTGTGTCTATTACATACGCACCGCCAGTTGATACAAATCTTTGAAGCTCTGACACACTAGTCTCTAAATCCTATCCATCTAATGCTGAATAATAGGATTGATCAGCAACACTTCTTAACAAGTATGATGATAAATCTACTTCTGTTCCACCATCTTTAAAAATAAAATGTTTGTTAATATAATCGACATTGGCTACCGATAAAGGATTATTAGGGTTTACATAGGCAATAGTGGCACTACCATTTGTGAGCACTCGCATAGCAGTAGAACGCATGTCTTCACTGCCATTTCCTACCTCAAATAATATAACATTGCCACCAACATCGTCTAGTATTTCATTGTATTGGCCACATACTAACTAATAATCCTAAGTAGCGTGTGTTCCTTCCCCAACAGTATAACTACCGATTCCTTCGGCAATAGTACCATTACCAGAAGCGTGAGAATAAGCTCCAACGCTTTTTGTGTTTATACCCTCAGCATGAGAAGCGGCACCTTGGGCTAATGTATTATACCCTTCAGCATGCGCAGTTTCTCCTTCAGCTATAGTTACATAACCTTCGGAATGGGCGTTTTGACCAGAGGATTTAGTATACGCACCTTCGGCGTGAGAATGTGCACCTAAAGCCTTTGTTTCGACACCTTCAGAATGGGCCGCATTTCCCTATGCGACTGTATCCAAGCCCTCTGCGTGAGAACCATCTCCAATAGCCTAAGTACCCTCTCCTCCTGTTGTTGCTCCTTCGGCATGAGCGCCTTGGCCAGAAGCTTTAGTATATTCACCCTCGGTGTGAGAATATTTACCCGAAGCTTCAGTCTGGTAGCCTTCCGCATGAGCAGCTTCGTTTTTGGTGAGAGTGCTATGTCCTTCTGCATGTGAATAATCACCCAAAGCTTGTGTATAGCCATTTTCAGCATGTGCTAGCATACCCGCCTAGTTCTGATAATGGTTAAATATTTCGCCCCCTTGAGTGGTTCTCTATCCAACCTCACCGGCACGTTCAAACTATACAGAATCAACATATCCCTTTGTAGCAACACTAAACGCCGAATCGCCTACAGCGGTTGCATCTAACGTACCATCTATCTGTTTTAAATTAGGTAATTCAGCGTGTCCATCTTGGTATACTTCAAAAGCGTTAGTGCGCTCTTGGGTTTCTGCAATTCCATTACCAACCTCAAATAAAGTATTGTCTTTATTTTCATTATACAATCCACAAACAAACTAGTTATTTGCATTTGCTATATTTTGATAGCCACTAATATGAGTGTTATTGCCGTTAGCAATATTTGACTCGCCTTCCACATGAGCCTATGCGCCTTTTGCCATATTGCTTTTACCTTCAACGTGACTATAAGCACCCAGGGCCTGATTATTAATATAGTCATTAAAAATTTCGGAGTATTCCCCCTAATCATTTTGGCCAATATTTAAACGAAGTGTATCAGAATTATTAATATTTAAATATGCAGCCCCTGTGTCTGAATTGATTAAAAACTCGCCCGGGGTTTTACTCCCGGTCTTTACCAACTCTTGAGCAATTGACTCATTAGCGCCAATGGCGAAATTAACTTGTGTTATATTATTAATAATTTCACTCATTTTTTACTCTCCTTTCCGGTGCGTTGATAATAAAATTTATCGCATGCACTAGATAGCATTTTGTTTTGTGCTGAAACAATATCTAAATTTAAATAAAATGGAATTTCTTCTGTATTGGTGTTTCCCTTGTAAGTATCAGTTACTACTTTTAATGTTTCTTCTTTATTTTTACTTGTGTCAATGGTTTTTTCCCATTTCTTTGTACGATCTATATAATCATTGATATAAATAACACCATTTTGATATATTGTTGCCATTAATAAACAATTAGATTTATCACTCATAATTGGAACACTAACAAATTTAAATGAGAATTCTTTTAGCCCCAAATTGGCTAAATTTAACTATCCCAAACACATCTTGTCTCCTTCTTTTTGAAGAAATTCGTGAAGCTTTTTACTTTGTATGGTAAAATCTAGGCGTAAGCGTACTGCATGGCCAGATTTTGTTGCATATAGATCTGTGGCCGTTAAACCAGAACTAGTTTCAACAGTTTCTTCCTTTTTTTCAGGAATATACATAATTTGTCTGCCTTTATAAGTATTAGTTTTAGATTCAAACTCTTTATCAATTAATTTCCAGTCACCATATCCTATAGCCGACGCTACGTCTTTGCTAGAGGCGATGGAAGTAATATAAATTGCACCTTCTGGGTATAACTAGCCAATGCGCTCTTCAATCTTTTGCGTACGAGTTTGTAATATACCAATATTATCCTAATTGATTTTAATTTTCCCTTCAGCGTCTGCCTTATTTCTTTTTATAGTGTCGTCTAGATTATCTTTAACTGTATTAAGTTCTAAGTTATTGACTAAATGCCCTACTATCGATGTATTATCGTCTTGAAGTATATTTACATTAATAGTTCCATCGCGATAAATACTTAATAAGTTAGAACGCTTATTATGATTCTAACCATTTCCAATACCTAATGCTAAATTTTCTGCATTTTGCCAATTGTATTGCCCAAATAAAATTTGACCTTCTTCTTTAGCAATTAGGCCTTTACCAAACACTAAACAGTTGTCAGATTGAATATGATTTTTTTCATAAAAATTTGGGCTTTGTTCAATAAATTCATAAGCGCCTAAACCACCATTTAACGAGCCCTTTTTTTCTTTGCCTTGGTTAGTAGTTCCAACCCTTATACATTTCTAATATTTATACACCTAATTAATTTTATCTACTATTTCATTTAGCTCATCAGCATATAAAACATTACCATTTATAAATTCGCTACCCATTATTCATTACCTCCATCATTCAACACACGCCATTTATTAGAAGCTTGTTCCGATGCCATAGTAATAAGTGTTTCCTAATATGTGGGATTGAACACTATTTCCTCAACTGCCTATTGGATTTCACCTGTTGTGATATCAATAGTCAACTACACAATCGGTTCATAATAATACTAATTATTTTTATATAATTTACGACATACAACCCTATCACTATCTTGATAATCATGTTGCTTATCTATTAAATAATTTGTATAATATTCCTATTCTGCGCTACCGGGTGTAGGAATAATAATTCCTTCTTGTATTTGCTGTTTAACACTATGAGTTAATATCGCCTCACAGTATTTGACTAAAACAAAACGGCCAATCAATACTTCATCAATTGCACAATTCGAATTGGCTTCAAACAATGTGGTATAAGTTTTATCAAAAACAAATGGAGTTCCGGGGTAATAAAAACCACCATAAATATTATTCATTATTTGTGTCCTCCTTTTTCTCTACGCATATCATATCAATAATAATAAAATGCGAGGCTACATTTGCCTATAATTTATTATAGCTATACTTACTCAAATACAATTCTTCAAGGGGCTATGTTGTACAATCTAAAGCAAAGATGCCAGAATCATTAATTGTAATTTTTCTACCTCCATGCTTATTTACTGTAAATACCGAACCTGGTAGTGCAAAAATATTTAATTGCAAAACTTTTTTACCATTAATTAAGTTTGCACTCCAAGCGTTATTGGTTGCAAATTGTATTTTATCGCTTTCTTTTCCATATAGCTAAATTTGAGATATTGTTGTACTCATAACTATTAACCCCCTTAATATATATAATCAACAATTTTTGTACAATTTAATTGCATTGTACCATTATGACTTAAATTAAAACTAATAGAATTAATTGCAAAATCACCATAATCCATAATTTTAATTTGGGCATTAGGCTATAAATAAAAAATTGGGATACTTGTTAGGGTTACCGTATCCATATCTGTAAGATGGATATTAATTAATTCTTCAACTTTATCTATTGCCCCCAACCCTTGTGTAGAACGATAAAATAATTCTTGCTTATCACTAGTAATATTAATAATATTATAGGGATGTTTTTCGGGAGCCATTTCCATATCTTTAATTACAAATAAGGCTTCTGGTGTATCCTTATTATAAATGGTTTTTATATTAGTATCATTGACAACTTTTGACCTCATACCAATATTATTAATTGAATAATTAGTTATTTCACTTTCGGTATCAATAAAATCAAACCAAAAGTTTAAAGTATTTGGGTCTGTATGGATGCGTTTTGTCCAATATTTATCAGCGCCCTTTCCATCAGAACCAGCTTCTCCATAAAACTCCCATTCTTTTTGTTCCTCTTTTGTAGGAGAAGGATTATATAACTATCTCCAAAATCCTTGTATATCAGCATAATAAGGTTCATATCCAGTTTTACCATTAATAAATAATGGATTTGCTTTTTCTAATTCGGCAAAAAAGTCTGGATTTTCATTATTGCGATAAAAATCAATTGCCATACGATATATTAACTCTCGCCAATCATATTGAGTACTTGAATAATATCGTCCAGCTTCTATTAACTAACCATTCTAATAATAGTTTAAAGAATTATATTCTACTGGTTTTTTAGCAATCGCATAACGCACATGAATTGGTAACTCTTGCCCAGTAACTGTTTTTTTCGAGCCCCACACTGTAAAGTCATTTTTAATATTATTAACCTTAGGTGATGGATTAAAAGCGCTAATAAGTGTAAAATCATTAAATTCATAATCATAGCGTGGTAAATGATTATTTATAATTGGTTTATTTTTCTAATTATATGCTCGTTTTTTCTAAAAAACAAAACGACCATTACAATCGTAAAAATATTCAAACTCGCCAAGCATTTTAACTAAAGCGTCTAACATATTGGTAAGAGGGGCTCCTTCCGCAAAAATTAAATCAGAAGGATAGGTAAGAGGAATGGCATGATATCCTGCTGTTTCTCCATATTCCACTTTAATTAAATAGCTTTTTTCACCTTTATAATCAAATAAGGTTGCATTGATATTATAGTTGGTATCTAATGTGTTTAAGGAATAATATTGATAACCTTTTTCTTCAAAATTACCATATGTTACACCTGTTACCAAAGTACCTGATTTATCAGATATATTTTTATATACTTTTTGAACCTTTGAATTTAAACTTAAAGAGCTATTAATAATTTCAGGTGTTGTTAAATCTCCATTAGCGCGAGCAATCATAAATAAAGGCGTATCGCCACGATAATCCCAAAGTTCATAGCCATAATCATCAATATCTTTAATAATAATATTCTCAGGGGGTTCTTGTCCATATTCCCGTATTGCCTAAAAAATTATAGTTTTAATTGGTACTTTATTAACCGTAATTACATTATCTGTAACAGTTTCAATAGTGCCAAAATCTACTGTCATAGGTAAACTACCACTAATCTCTCCATTTAAACGACACATTTTATCTTTTCCTTGAATACTTACAGTTCTACTATTTGTATTTTTTGTAATAGTAAAATTAGAAATGATATATATACCCTATTTAAACCAAATAATAGGAGCATATATATTATTAACGGTATTGGCTAATCCTATTTCTAAAGAGAACTAATGGTTATATTTCCAATAGTCATCAGTAATTAAAATGTTATTATCCGCTATAGTTAGATTAATAGAACATGAACGACGTAATGATGATTTACCATCAATATTAATTGAACCATTTGTAATTTGCCCTTCTAAAGTTTCTATTGGATAATTATTCATATCCTATACAATTATTCTGGCATAGATTGTTTTGTTTGTTGAAGCGCTTAACTCTGTTAAAAATTGTTTATCTAATAAATAAGTTTGCATAATTCCACCTCACTTATTTATTCTTAGGTTGCCCAAGTACAGACAAACCAAGTACAAACTTGCCTAGCTCTGCTGAAGTTTTTGCACCTATTGCTCTAACATATAAATCTAAATATACATTGCTACCTTTAATAATTTTGCTATCTACAGGAATATCTAAATAATGCCTAATTTGTCCATCAGATAAATCAATTACTTGATCATTAATAGTTAACTAATAAGCATCTGCACTACCCGAGCGAGATGATATATCTGCTCTTGCGGCAATTGCATAAATCTAATACAAATTTTCAGTATTAATCGTTAAAGCTTTATCTGTTATTCCAAAACTTTTAATTGCATTATGTGAATTATTAATAAGTTGTTCAAATGGATCTTCTTCCGCAATTTTATTAACATCAATATCAAAGGTAAAAGTGATAATATCATCATATACCGCATTAGTTGGTTTTGCAATAATTAAACTATTAAATCGCATATCATTAGGTGTTGCGAACAATCCAGATGAATTAACAAATTTTTCATTGTTTAGTTTAATATAGTCTATACCATTAGCATTCTATATACTTTGCCATATAATATTACGAATTGTACCGGGAATTAGACCCTCACATACAGACTAGTTAGCAACATTGCGTGAAGATGGAGAATTTGTATTTCCAAACAAATCTATAAATTTTAAAGTAACAGTTTTTGTTTGAATGATTGGTGGTAAAATATATGAAAAGGTTAAATTATTTTTACGCAAGGTATTTATATTAGCATCGGTAGCTTCATACCCAGTAGCTGAAAAATTATGCAACATACGTCCCACGGTATCTTCTGGCGTAAGAGAAATATTCATTAAGCGTATTACATAATTACCTTCAGTAGGACTACGAAATAATTTTAGCTCACCATTATTTAACCACTCTAATACTTCTAATTTAAATATTTTTTCTGCACTAATGTTGGCATCTATTAAATCTGTTGAAGAAATATACTCTTGCTGTTCAGACGAATTGGATAATTGCTATTTTGATATAAACATTTCATTTTCGTCTAAATGATAAGATATTAATCCTGAGATTGGAATTTCTTTATACTTTACATTGCCATTGCGGAAAAATACTGGATATTTACCACCAATAGTATCAGATTTACTTTCTAATATCGTATTTTTAAAACTAGACACCTTAGGGTTAAAAGCTAGTTTTAATTGTCGTACTCCATCGCTTAAAAACATATACTCAAAACGAGGTATAATATTATTGGATTTAATTCTTTCACTATAATAAGTTATCCCATTCCAAGAAGTGCCTTTTTGCGTAAGTGCATACGTATACTGCACCCCGTGTTCAACAGTTTGATCTATCCAATGAAAATTGGTTAAGGATGCCGCAGATGATAATGAAAATTCAGATAATTTATCCCAATTTTGTAAATCGCTAGAGCGCTCAAGAATAAACTGGCCTGTAATAGAAGAATTACCATATAACTCAATTTTTACATACCCATTTTCTACAGCGTCATTATCCTAATAAGCACGAATATTGCCAGGAAATAAATTGGGTAAATTCTCACCCTTTACAATCTAATATTCTTTTTTTTCGGTAAAACCGTTAATTGTTGTAATCTCAAAACTAATTTTATAATGACAAGTAGATTCAAGTTCATGATTAACGTAAAAATCAATAATAGAAGTTCGATAGGTTTTGTCTTCTACTCGATCGGTAGTTATACGATCATTAGTTACATTATAAATAATTGTACCACTGTCTGCGACAATAGAATTAGCTGTTTCATTAAACATCTAAAAACGATAAGAATATAAGGGTTCAGATAGCATAGTTGTACTATATTGACCCTAATAATTGGTTGTATGAGGATTAAGAGCATTTTCACTCAATGTTAATATTGAAACAGATGGGGCATTTCCAATACATCTACCAATGCTTCCTTCAGAATAAACAAATACTCCATCATCATCCACATATCCCAACTATAATAAATAATAAGCGCCATGCTTTAAAACTATTTCTTTATTATTTTCATCACGTCCATTTAAAGTAAAAGTTACCCTTCCATTTTGATCAGTAGTATTAGGTTTAGTATAATTAGTTGTGCTTAAAGTATATAACAATTCGGAAGTTGCATATTCTTTAATCATTAAACTAAAACCAGTAATTTCGTCTATACTAACCGCAGGATGCTATCTATAAGATATTATTAATTTTTCATTAGTAAATGCTGGTAATGTATCTGATATATATGGTGAATATATAATCATGTTTGTCACTCCTTTTTATCTTAATATATAAAGATAGAAAGACTAAACCATAGTTTAGTCTTCTATCATAAACATAATTGATTGCATTTGGGCTGGCGTAAACTCTAATCCGTCTAAATCATTAATAGAGATTAATTTAATCTCTAAATCTTGTTCAATATTAAATAAATCATTTAATTCTTGCGAAGCTTCAGCAATTTTATCAGAAGGAATGTGATAATGCTATGTCTCCTCGTCTTGAACCCCATAATGCTTTGCAATTTCTAGTCTAGCAGTCTCAATTTCTTGAGCCGCATTAGTAATTACTTGAATATTTTTTTGCAAAAAGAAATTTACTTTTGCAGGTATATATATATTTAAATCATTAATATTATCAAATAGATTGTTAGCCATTTGATAAATTTGATTATTATTAAATTTCATTGTTTTTTATCTCCTTTATCTCTTTTTCAAGCTCAGTCACACGAGCTTTAAGTTTTTGTATTTGCCAAGTGTTAATGGCAACAAATTCATCACGACGTAAATAATAACATTCTGGTTCGCTTTCTATCTTTGGTCTTAACATAACCCCAGCAAATTCTTGTGTGGGTATAGCGGCGGTTTCAAGGGCTGTTACTATTTCCTATGCAATAAATCCTGTATGATATCTACCAGATGTGCCATTATTATATTTGTATCGTTTAGGAACAAGATTGTCAAAAAATACTTCATATTTATCTGCTAATAATTCAATATCATGTTTCATACGTGCATCTGAAATACCACCATCTGAATAATAGGTGCCATATAAACTTATTCCACTCATTTCTAACCAATAGGTTTCTGAAGAATCCGGTTTTTGTGCCTATTGTCTATGGCTCCAAACACAAAGTGAAGCTGCTTTTTTAGAATTTTTTGGCTCTCCCCAAACATTGTCAAAATGCGTAGCACCATCTAATGCACTGGCTATCGTTGTACAATTTATGGTATCTCTTTTTGGATTGGAGGATTGTGATGCTGTAATTATAAAAGTTTTGGTATTTTGTGTACTCTAATTAAACATAAGAAAAGGTGGTGCCTATTGTAAAGTTGCATCAGTGAGATGCGCAATAGTACGTCCGCTAGGCACACCGATACAAGTTAACTAGTCTAACGCAGCATGGTCGGTATTGTAAAAATGAGTATTAAAGGTTATACCACTAAGCCAATTTTCTTTTATATAACCACTTGAATCTATGTCGAGACTTATACTCTATTCGCCTAATGTTGTAGTAGTACGATTTTCCAATGAAGATTTATATTCACCATACTGAAAATCTGTTTCTATTTTAGTAGAAGTACGAGAAATAAAACCATTTAAATGCAATGTATCACCATCAAAGTATAAAGCTGCATCATCAGTAGTCAAATCTTCACGCCAAGGACATCCGTATACACGAATACAACCCTCATAAATGTCTAAACCATATACCGATTTTTCGTTTAACCACCCTAATGCCACACGACGAGAATTATCCTTCTCTTTACTGGTAATTGTAATTTGTCTATTAGCAGAATCAATAGCCATTCCATCTGTTGATAATAAAAAGGTTTTCATTTTAATTTCCATATTACCATTTTTATCCATGCGTAAATAATGTCCATTATCATTACCTATAAAGGCCTCACCTTGCTCAGTAAAAGAAAAACGACGAGAAGATTTCTAAAACCCATATACACCTACATCACGCACATTGGTAGCTAAAGATACATCACCAATCAAAACACCAGTAAATAAGTTATCTTGTTCTTTTTTACCTGCCATAAACATTGGGGCCTTGATAGAACCATCTGCGCCATCAATAGATACGCTACCATCCCATTCATTAATCATATCACTATTCCAAGAGTCCTTGATAATTAATAAAGGCTATAACCAAATAGTGTCATAAGTTAACTCACTTGCGTCTATTGTAGGAACTGTCCCCGCAGCATCTGTTTTGTCATATGACCCATTCGGCGTAATGGTTTCGGTTACTCGCGCAGCCTTAATACAGACTTGCGGTACTGTTTCAGGGCAATAAGCACTTGGCGCAATACATACTTCCTCATTCGCTGTAGAGCGTAATTTTGGTATTCCATTATTACTTCCCTCTTTCGCAACTAGAAACCATTGTATATCTTTAGTAATTTTAGTTTCATCCTAATATAAAGCATACCCATTGGTACTATATACGGCACGATTACCTAATGTATCATATACTATACGAGTAGCTCCAGAAATGTGGCTATAGTCTTTAGCTTTTGCATCAGTTACTTTTTTTACCAATGGAATTGGTAAATATGCATTTAAATCTGTGCTCACACCATTATCTAAATCAAAATTAGATATTGTCGCTTTTAAAATAGCAAAATTAGCCTCTTCTTGCCCTCCTAAGCTAGTGGTTTGTACTGGAAACTTATCAGAAGCATATTCTAGACTAACTACAGTATTAGTTTTTTTAATAAGTTTAATACCTTCACTACTAACATTATCGTCATCTCCTGGATTGCACCAAGACCAAGTAATATTAGGAATTGCTATAATTTCACCATTGGTTTTATAAAACGAAGCCTATACATCAACAGTTGATGGATGAAAACCACCAACATTTTCTGTGGCTAAATATAAACAATTGTCCACACCCATAAAATCAATATTAAAACTATAATTAGATCCACTTGTTTTTGCTTCGCCAAATTGTAATGCTACACTACCTCTACGTACTTCACCATTTGTAAATTTTACAGTACAATTAATACGGTTGTTAGTAGCATTATATAAATACTATGTTCTAATGTAAAAAGTTAATTCATTCTAATTTTCATTTAAAGTAAGCATATCTTCTTTAGTGTTTAGCATAGTATTTGTAGTAGGTAAATCCCATTTTACTGATTTAATACGAGAATTATTCTTTAAATCCCATTCTACGCCATCTAAAAATTTAGCATAAAGTTTATACGGTCCTCGGTTTTTAGTCTCTAATATCTTACCATCTAGACCATAGTGATTAAATATACCATTACATCCTTCTGAAAAGTAAAACTAAATACTATCTCCAGAAGCATTTGTTGCACCAGGTAAAGTTACTACCTAATTAGTTTCAAATATAATAGGCTAACTTGTAAAATATTTATATTTTTTATCTTTATCCTTTTCGCCCGTATCATATTTAATAACTATTTTATATTGGTTTCTAGAAAGGCTTGTGTCCAAGGAAGCAATATATTTAAAATTAGTGCTTTTTTCTTCGGTTTGCCAATTAAAACAATCTGGAAGTTTATCTTTATTTTCACCAATTCCATCAACATATTTTAACCAATAAATAGAATATTTTACTGTACTTGGTGTTTTATTATATAAATTATAAATAGTATTATTATTATAAATCCAATCTAAATATAAAGTGCATTTTACATTAGAATTAGGACTATAGGTTAGGCTATTCGAATTGTCAAGACCAACATAAACTGCTCCATTGGTTAACGCAACAGTGTCATATCCAAACGCAATAGATAAATTAGATAGTTTTATAGTTTTATTAGTATCTTGTTCTTCAAATAAATTATCCTAAGTAAAAATTGCTTTAATTTTTTTGATATGAACAGGATTAACATTTTTAGGATATGGTAATAAAAATTCATGCTCAATATCTAAAGACATTTGATTAGGATTTCCGTAAATTTGCTTGCTTGAAATAACTAAAGTATTGCCGTCTAAATCATTAGGGTTTGCCGTAGTAATCTCATTTAAAACCTTATTATTACTATCCAATAGTTGAATGATTAAAGCATAACTACCATTTGTACCTACTAAAGAGGTGTCACAAGCAAATTTAATCCCAATATAATCATATGTCTATAGTGGTTTGTAAGAAAAATTAATATTAGTAGTTTTATATACAGATTGAGTAATATTAGCTTTAAGAGACATATTACCAGAAAAAGCCTATTGACGTGATATTGCCATTTTTTTAAATGGGGCAGTATACGTGATTTTTTCTTCGGCCATATCTTGCGTATATATGCCACTAATAATTTTATCATTTGCATAATCGTTTCCGGGTATAGTGACATAAACTTTCTAATTAGGTTTATAATTTACTTCAGACGATGATAGGGCTATAAAGCGTACAGTGCCGTCTGTAACCCAATATTTATGCTTATCTTTTGAATCCTATGATACTATTGTGTATACACTAGTTTTATCAAAACCAATTTGATTAAGTCGCTATGCGACAATAGTATCAATTGCTTCAAACATTTGTTCCGAATAATTAAAACTCATAAAAATCTCCTTTCTCTCTTATTAGGAAAACTTTCTTCCTATCTCTTTATGTATGTAAATTGCGGCCGCGGGTTTTAAATACTATGACCAAAATAGAAAGAAGGGTAAAGTAGTTTCCTACTTTACCCTTATATTATATCATAAAATTCTAGCTTTGTCAAGATTTACGATTAGCATACTGACTAGCAAGATTAGTAAGATTTCTAAATGCTTCCTCAATTTCATTATGATTTGTAGCATTTGGAAATTCTGCGGTAATGTGAACTTCTTGTTGAAGTGTATCGCCACCTGTATGGATAGCTGAATAAACTTTTCCAAGAGAGCCCATATACTACATAGCTAACGCGTTAGACTCTAATTGAGAACTGATTTCGCGTATCATGGATACTGCGGTCAGCAAGTTCTCAGTATCATGAGCATTGAGTACAATTTCTTTCTAGTGAAGCATTGCTAGACGTCCCTCTGGTCCCCATTCACCAGTATAGCCGCCGGTATCAAACATTTTAAAATTATAGTATTTAGATATTGCGGTGTCACCATCTTTGTCTAATAACTAGTGTAAGTCAGTTTGATTAAGCCAGTAAGTTTGTTTACCATTATCTACAGTCCATGGTTCAGACAAGTGATATAAGTGAGCTCCATTAACTTCTTTATACCCATCAATAAAAAGAGACTTTAGTGAACCTATAGCATTATTATCAACGGTAAAAATCTTTTGATTATTACCCTCAGAACCATCGTTCTTATAAATTCTAATGGCTTTAGCGTTTCTATCCTTAGTACTTACGTCTGATAGAGAACGAGTTTGAAAAGGTACACTATCCTTACCATTTTCACCTTTAATAACAGTTGCGGTATCGCCCACTATCTTTAAATCAGAAGCGGTATACCATTTTTTCCCCACTTGATAATATTTTGCAGCTGAGGTCTGAACAATATCAGTAATTTTTGCACCTGTAGTGGTAGTACTAAGATCTGGATTAGAAAATTGAGGGGTAGTAATTATTGTATCAGATTTATTATCAGTGTTACCGCCTTTAATTTCAGTAGGAGCTGTCTTATTGTTCGATTTATCATCTTTATTATCTTTGTCTTCTAGCTCGACATATTTGGCAATAAGGCCATCAATTAAATCAATAGTATCCTAAGTATCATCGCGTACAGCCTACATTTTTGCACCATATTCGGTCTAAAAACTAGCAACGCTTGCTATAGCGCCTGTGTCACCGTTAAGTGCAGCTTCCATGCGGTCACGCAAATCTTCGGCTGCTTCGGCGGTCTTTCTACTTTCTTCTTGAGTTTTATCCAGATACCCATCTTCGCCAGCGACATTATTTGCAAATGTTTCAGCATCTGTACCAGCATTACCAAAAGCTTTATCAATGCGTTCTTCATATCCTTCTAATGCACCTGTAAATTCACTACCAGCAGTGTCCATGGCCGTCATACCCTACTCGTAATATCCTTCAAAACTAGTTAGGTCAGGATACATCTAACCAAGTAAAGTTTCATTAAAACTATCCGCCATATCAGCGTTATGTTGTTCGTTCATTTGTTGACCATAGAACATAAAATCACTAGCTGTGTCGGTCCAATATTTTAACTGTCCAGTATAATATTCTGTTGTTTCAGCAATTTTTGCTTTCTTTTCTTCCAATGATAATGTACTGTCATTAGCAATAGCATCAATTGCATCCTTAAATTCTTTGTTGATATTTATAATCTAAGTCTAAATTTCTTGTAAACTATCAGCACCAAATTTTTGCATTTCATATAATTTATCTTCATATGTCTATTCAGCCTGTTCTATATTCGCCTAATCTGCTGTATATACATAACCAAAATTACCTTCGCTATCTCTTGAAAGCTTTACAATTGATTTAGCATTTTGAGCATCTTTTAAAGCCTATTCGGCTAATAGCAAATCATAGCGCTTTTGCATATATTCAATATCATATTTAGATACCTATACCCCATCCTTTTGCATAGCTAATAAATCTTGCTATACTTGTCGCAATTCCTTCTATGATTTTACATTATCTGTTTTATTAATACTATTCTAAATATCACGATTTAGCTTGTTGATTTCATATGTCTTTTCATACTACTGCAAATATCTACCGTTAATTTCTACCTATCGATCAAAACCTTCTTGAAGCTAATCTAAATTTTTATAAATTCCTCCCATTGCTTCACTAAAGTTTTCCGTAATTTGATCAACATGAGCTGAAAAAGCTTCTGCCGCCGCAGTTAAAGCATTTTCCCAACTACCCATAAATTCTTCTTTCGAAGACATCACTTGCTCTTCGGCGTATTCGATTTGCTCGTCCCATTCAGCAACTGCTTCGGCATCATTTCTAGCTTCAGCCTCTGCACGCTTTTCACGCAAATCTGCCAAATACGCTTCATTAGCATCTAGTTTAGCCTTAGAGGCCTTAAGGGTATTATTGGCGTTATTAACTTGTGTTTCAGTTAATTTCATCATGGCTTCATCGCTCATGCCAAGAGTGTCTTTTCCAACAATATCTATAATATTTTTATAGCTTTCAGTAACTGAAGTTAAATGTTCTAGTTTAGCAGCATTTTTATCCAGTTTATCATTCCATGCATCATATGCACCAGTTAAATAATCTTGTACATTTTGACGAAGTTCTAATAACTCAGCATTTTTATCTATTAATTCCTGGCGATATTCTCTTAGCTATGTCATAGCTTGATCAGGAGTTATTTCTCCATTAGCTACTTTAGTTTGAACTTTTTTAATTCCATCCTGAATAGCTTCTATATCATTAAAGGTAGTTTCGGCCTTCTATCCAGTAAAAGCAATATTTTCAGCTACGGCAAAATCATCATCTTCAGTTTTCTGCATTAAAAAGTCAATATAAGCCCTATCATCATCAGAAATATCCAGTTTAATTTCAACTGATGTTGTAATTTCTTCTAAATTCTTATCATATAAATCATCTAAACCATCATTTACTAGTTTCTACTATTCTTCAACCTTATTTAAAGTTCCTTCGTATCGCTCAGCAGCTTCTTTAAATCGCTCATATTCCTTCTCAATATCTTCATATCGATCAGTACCAGCAGCAGCCTGTAAGCGTTTAATATAACTGTTTTGTAGAGCTTCATAATTAGCAATACGGCCTTTTTCATCGAATTCAATAGTAAGGTTGCTTGCGGTATTATTGATTAGTTCTTGTTTATCTAGTTCCAAATAGTCTTCTGCTTCATCTAATAAATCTTTATTATTTTTAATAAGCTCTTTTTGCGCTTTAATTTCATCTTTAATTGCAGCAACTTTATTCTTGCCAAAGGCACGATCTTTGGCTTTAGATAATTTATCTAAATTACGCTCTGTATCAGAAATAATCTCATTAATTTCGTGATAGCGGTCTTTTTCATTTTTAAGTTCATCCAATTGATCTTTTTTCTTATTAGCATTACCTTCAGTAATATTAGCACTTAAACTTGAGCTATCGGCGTTTCTTGTTGCCGTAACAGTGCTACCGCTTCCACCCTCACCATTAACAGTAGCATCAGCATCATTTAATAAAGGAACTGTCATTTCAGTTTTTTCATCATATTCAACCGTCTACTTACCAAATATACCCAAATCATAAGTACGAATATAATGTGTTGTAGGTCCTGGTACAGTTTTAGTTTTAAAATTTAAATCATAACCTTTAATTTTAAAAGCTTCTTCTAACTGTTTCTAGGTAATTTGTCCAGCATCTAAAGCCTTCTATAAAACTTTAGTATATTTTTCACTTAAAACAACATTGTCGCCAACTTCTATATCGCCCAATTCATCTAAAGCACCTTGCAAGGCATTTTTGATTGTGTCTGCTTCTTGTAAAACCGCATCCTCATTACCGTCAAATACTATCTCAGGTTCTATAAGCATATTTTTTACATAATCTTCAGACATTGAATCCTGCAACTCTTCAAAAGCCTATTTATCCCCATTGAGCATACGCTCAATATCATTTAAATGAGTTTCTACAAAATTAATACTTGGTTTTACCCCAAACATAGTTTCTAAAGCCGCAGAAATTTCTCCAATACCTTCGGCATATTCGTAAGTACCTCTAGTGTTATTACGAATTTTTTTAATACTGTCATCCCAAGTTTTATTTAAATCTTCTAAACCTTTATTAACTCGCACATTGGCTGCTGCTACTTCATATGCACTTGCTTTATTATTTTTTAAATGTTTGTTTGTAGCCTACAAAATAGTAGCATAGGCTTCAAATGCATCAGCATCTGCGCCTAAATCGGTAGCCTCTTTGGTTGCATCAGCAATACGCATTTTTTCTCTAGCTTCCTCTAAAGCTTGTTTTGCTTCGTCAATATTACCAACAGTAGTATAATCTATTGTCATTGCTAAAGTACGTTCTTCTTCTGGTAAATTAGCAAACCATTCTTTTATCTCTTTAATAGTTTGTTCACTGGCTGTTTTATCAAAACCAGAAAGTCCATCTTCACCAAAGAAATCCGTCGCTTGTTCATAAGCCCCATATGCTTCAGAAGCTTTAAGATATGCTTCTGCTTGCGCATCTGTCCAATCTTTTTCTTCTTTAAGTTTTTCAATTAAATCACCGCGAGCTGCAGTATATGCTTCTACTGATTTAACCTATTCTAATCCTAAATCTTTATTGAACTATTCTTCTCTTAATAGAGCTTCTTCTTTAGCTAATTCAAATGATTGCGACTAAGCGTTTTCTAAATCAGGCATACTTTCAGACATTGCTTTAATTTCGCGATTTAACTCACGATAAACATCATTGTCCTCTTTTCCTTCTTTTTTAAGACGATCGCGAGCTGCAATCATTTTATTATAAGCATCTATGACCTCAGCATTACTTGTAGTATCAAATTCAATACGATTGTTATTTACCCAATATTCTTCAAGCTCTTCCGCCATTAAAGCATCAACATTATCGTTGGCATCACCCATACGTACCACAAAAGTACCATTATTTTTAAGACGACCATCACCTTCGCGAGCTGCAGTAATAGCTAAATCCTTGGCTGTATTAGCAGTGGTCTCTGCTGTACTTTCTTCCTTAGCTTTAATATCTGTGTCAATTTTAGCCTATTCTTTCTAGAATAAAGAAATATCTCCAGTTTTTTCAAAAACATCATATGCTTCTTCTAGTCCAGTAGTATCAATATGAGTACCCATTGTTTTAGCTAATTCTTTATAACTATCAATTAACTCTGGGATTTTTTCTCTCATATCTTCAAGAACATCAGCTGTACTTTCACCAGCATTGCGAAGAGCATTATATTCTTCTGTAAGATCAGTTACGGATTCTGCGAGTTCTTGGTTTTCGTTTATGGCTTCAAGAGATTCAGTACCTTTAGATACTTCTTCTTGTTTTTCTTCTTTTTTAGCTTGTTTATTTCCAGAAGAAAATGAGAAAACTGCGGCTCCTATAGCTAATGCAATTGGCGCAATCATCGCAGCTGACGCAATAGCTTTTACCCAACCAGTAGGTCCTTCACCGGCATCTTCTGCTACACCAGCCCAAGCTGAAATAATTTTCCACAAAGAAGTTTTTTGTTTTTCTTTCTACTCTTCTTTTTCTTCTACCATAGTTTTTTTATGAAACATACTTTTTATTTTAGTTGCGGCTATTTCGGCATATTCGGCTAAAGTTTTAGCTTTTGAAGCATTTGCGCTCTAAAGAATTAATTTATTCATATTACTTAAGGCCGGCATAATCATCATTATACCCATAAGTAATGAACTAATATTAGAAATCCAATTCGTCCATCCGCCCTCACCTTTGGCAATAGAACTACCCATTTGTTCAAAGGCACTAGATAACATACTAAGACCCATTGCGTAAGTTGCCATATTACTTATTCCAGAAGCTAAGTTATCACTCCAATGTTTAAAACCAGCGCCACCTTTATTCGCGGATTTTTCTACATCCTCAAAACCTTGTTTTACATCTTTTACGCCGTCATCCACTATTTCAGTTTTTTCGGCTACATCTTCAGATGATTTCGCAGTGTTATCGATAGCTTCTCCATACTCTTCATTAATCGAAGTAGCACCTTTTAAGTTCTTTTTAAATTTAGTCATTTCTTTGCCTAAATCAGATGTAGCTTTTTTGTTAGCTTTTATTTTTTTATCTAAAGCCTTATATTTATCACTACTTTTATCTAAACCTTTTTGCTAATCTTTTAATAGTTTTTTCTCTTCTTTTAAAGCTTTAGCCTAATCTTTAAATGACTTAACAATGTCTTTTGAGGATTTTCCACCATATTTTTTTTGCATATCTTTATCATTAAAAGACATAGAATTTGTTTGATTAAATTTATTTTCATCAATAGTTGATAAACTATCAGACATTTTTGTAGCATCTGTGACTTTACCGCCTAACATTTTATCGGTTTCTTCTGAAAGAATTCCTGATTTAACGTCTGAAATTTTAGTCTCAACAGTCTAATCTAGAATACCCATTTTACCCTAAGAACCATTTAAGACACTCTATAATTCTTGGAATTTTTTAAGTAATTCCTCAATATCAATAACACCATCTGTTTTTAAGGTTTCAATAGCATTTTTAATAGTTTCAAAACTATTGCCAGCGATATCATCTAGTTTAATATCTAGTTTAGACGCCGCATCCGTAATTGCATTTAAATTACTTTCTAATCCAGTAGCCAATTGAGTTTTGCTATCAGTATCCAAAGCATTTATATTAACGTTTGAAGCCTATTGAAGCTTTGCTCCCATTAAAGACATATTGCCTTTTATTTTTCCAGCGTGTAAACCAACAGCGGTTAAATTAGCCTAATCTTGACTATCAATACCTAAACTGTCAGCCGTTCCTAAGGCTTTAGAATAAGCCTCTTGTGATTTCTATTTAATCTCATCTAAAAGTATAACTTCTTCTTTTTTCTTTTGCAAATATTCAATTTGCCATTCCATTTTTTGTTTTACGCTAGCACTAATCTAATTTTCATTTTTAATAATAGCACTTTGAGCATCAAATTCAGCATTTAGCAATTTAGTCGAGGCACTGGCTCCAGTAGAAGTTTCCTCAGTTGACATCATTGCATTTCTCGCGGCCTATGCAGTTTCTAGCCTAAATTGCTAAGAGGTTGACACATTTTCGCCTTTTAGGGCTTTGATTGGATGTCTTAAATTTGTCTTTAAATCTTTGCCGGCTAAAGCAGCCTAAGATAAAAAGCTTGCAACCTATGGTTGATATATCTTGGTTAATGCTGCTGCTACTGCCAATAGAATTGTAGGTAAACCTCCAAAAGCCTCAAGCAGTTCGTTAATTACTTCT